>JADMIO011507013.1_pt1 | contig 72961 bp, 71 predicted proteins | sample 8958161 | NCBI WGS metagenome assembly JADMIO01 (sample SAMN16585339, study PRJNA669376) | soil metagenome | isolation source: Crop rotation soil | place: USA: Cullars Rotation, Alabama | collected 2011 | reverse complement strand
GACAACTTGTCCACGTGGAATTCTAAGCTTAGGATCCCAATGTGCTGGAAAGACAAAGGGTGCGCGCCAAAGCGCGGGGGCGACGTCGCATTTTCTTCTCCTCGGTGACAACCCAAAGCCGCAATGCAACGCTTCAGGGCGAAGCGCAGGGATGCGAGAATACGAAAAATCGCGGCGTCTTATCAAGGACGCCGCGATTACAAGTTCGCAACTAAACAGCATTCAAGCGCGTCGTCGGCGCATCATCGGCACCACCGCGAGGCAGATTACACCCAGGCTGGCCGGTTCCGGGAAATGCTCGGTCACGTTGTAGAAGCCGCACTCGTTCGTGCCGGTGAGATCGTTCAGGCTGATGCGCACGATCGAATTGTCGCTGTTGGTGACGCCGTCATTCCAGTTCGTTCCGACGTTACTGTCTGCGCCGTGCAGCGGGATGTTGGCGAACGTCCCGATGTAAAACGCGCAATCGGGACCGACCGCCGCAAGATCGCCATACCCGCGATGGCCGGCCTGACAGAGCGCAATGTCGGTTGGGGTAGCGCTTCCGGTGAAGTTCGCGCCACTGAAATCATATCGCGTAATCGAACCGTCGTTGTTGTTGGCGTAGATGCAATTGTTGAAGATCGAGCCGTCGCCGAACGCCAGGCCATCGGGGAAATGCGGCGTGCTGAACTGGTTAATTACGTTTCCAACGTCATCGAAGATCGCAATCGAGCTGTTGCTCTGACCGGCCACCGCGATCACGCCGTTCGGATGCGCAGCGCTGGCTGGCCCGGTTTCGATGTCATCAATCAGATAGTTGGCTGAGTAGATCAGCGTGTTGACGTTGGTGTTCGTGTCGTAAACGTAAAGCTTGCTGGCGCCGTTGCCGTCGGAGTAGACGATCTTGCCGTTGGGCAGAACGTTGATGCCGTATCCCTGTCCGCCGACAGTATTCGGCAACGTGACGGCCGGGCCCCAGGTGTTGGGGTTCACCCTCTGCAAACCGCTCGGCCCGCACATGTACAGCATGCCGTCGGCGCCGGTGGTCATTCCCACGCCCCCCGAGCCGGGGTTATCCAAGCCGCTGATGACGTGCGGCGTCACCAAATCGTGAACGATGGTGCTGTGATACGTGTGCGTGTTGGTCGCGTCGTATTCGTAAAGCGTGTTGCCCAGGCGAAGCAGCAGGTTGTTGCCCGTCCACGCGCCGCAGCCGCCTTGAATCGGGCCGGCATAAATCTTCGAGGTGTAGTTGCCGTCGACGAATTGATCGAAGTGCTCGCCTGCCGCGAACACCGGAGCACCGATCATGAAAGTCGCCGCAAAAGAAAGAGCCAATGAATTAAGACCGCGCGCGTGACGAAGCGTTGACATGGTTTCTCCCGTGCAAAGAATAGAAAGCAAGACATGAAGCGTCAGCCCATGACGCTCCGCAATGGCATCGATCATAAGTCGCGCGCGGCTGATTCCAAAGACAAAAGTGCCGCCTTAGAGGCTGCGCAGATGCTCGCCCAGCGCATCCGCCTTGCCCAGATACCTCACCGCGTTGATGAAAAACGTGGGAGTTCCCTTCACCCCGTTGCGAACTCCGCTGGCGTGGTGTGATTGCACTTTTCGCTGCGTCGCGTCGGCGGTGAGATCGCTCTGGAACTTGTACAGCTCCAGCCCAAGTTGCAGCCCAAGGTGCGTGAGATCGAGGTCAGCCAGATTTTTCTGATGCTTGAACAGCGTCACGTGCATGTCCCAGAACCGGTTCTGGTTCGCCGCCGCCTCCGCGGCTGCCGCCGCCGCGCTGGCGTGCGGATGCACTGAGCTTTGCGGGAAATGTCGAAACGCGATTCGCAGATCGTCGCCGAATGTTTCGCGCAGCTGCGCGATGATTGGCTGCGCGTTGAAGCAATCGGGGCATTCGTAATCGCCGTATTCAAGCAAGGTGATTCGCGCTTGGGGGTTCCCGAGCAGATGATCGTCGCGGGTCACAGGATCGAAGAGCTCGTCAGGCATGGTTCCAGTGTAGGTGCGGGCGGGTGAGTGACAAGCCCATTCACCGACAAGTGTTTTTCGCCGTGGCGCGTCGCATCTCGTCACGGCGATCTGCTACCATTCTGCGTTCAACGGAAAGAGAAAAGTAAATGTCACTGACCGCGTTCCTGATCGCCGCATGTGTGCTTGCACTTACGCCCGGCCCGGGCATCGCGTATGTCGTTGCTCGGACGGTCGCCGGCGGCCGCCCGGAGGGATTGGCCTCGTGCCTTGGAACCGGTATCGGGGGGTTGGTTCACGTCGTCGCTGCGGCACTGGGATTATCGTTGATCATCGCCCGGTCGGCGATCGCGTTCAGTGTCGTAAAATATATCGGTGCGGGCTATCTGATTTACCTGGGCATTCGCATGCTGATGCGCAAGGAACAACCAACCGCGATCGGGCAGCTGACATCGCAGGGCAGTCGCCGGGCGTTCCTCGAGGGGACTCTCGTGGAAGCGCTGAATGTGAAGACCGCGCTGTTCTTCCTCGCGTTTCTGCCACAGTTCACGACGCCCCTCAGGCCGCTGGTGCCGCAATTGGTGCTGCTTGGAACCATCTGCGTCGCGCTGAATACGACGGTTGATGTCTTCGCCGTTTTTGGTGCAGATCGTCTGCTTCAATCCAGTTCCGCCCGCGCCGCGCGAGCTCGCGTGATGACAAGGGCATCAGGCGTGACGATGCTCGGACTCGGGGCATATCTGGCGTTGGCACGGCGAACGAATTAACGAATTGGCGGCAACGGCGTTGCGCGCCGTGCATCCCGCCAGCGCAACGCGCGGTGGGGTTAAGGGGATGCGACGGGCGCGAGGTCACCCGCATTTCCCGCGGATTTCGCAGGGGCGCGGAGCGGAATGCATCAAAATGCAACGCCATGCAACGTTTCAAAAAAACCTTTCCCGTGCGAGAGGCGGATTTTCGAGGTGAATTTATTGCAACGTTGCGGTGTTCGATTGGTTAGACTGCCCGCGGCTGTGGGGTTCATTTCTGTCTGGCGAAGGAGAGGGCTGTGAGAAAACTGCAATTGGCCGGCGCGGTCTGCGCGCTGATTTGGGGCTGTTCGGTCACCCGCGCGGTGATGATCAATTTCGATGACCTGCCATCGAACAGCCTGATTCCCAACAACCATTATCCGGAGGTGATTTTCTCCTTCGCAACCGGCTTGCAACCGATGGCGCCGGCGTATCTCGGGCCCAGCCCGTTCAGTGCGGCCAACGTGCTGGCTGCATACGACGGCGTGCGCGGGCCGACCTCCGTCTTTGACATGTACGCCGATTTCACCTCGCCCGTGAACAACCTCAAGTTCCTCGCGGTGGCTGCTGATGAATTTGGAATCGTCGCGCGCGTGCACGTGTACTCGGGAGCGACGCTGCTGGGCACGGACAACATCATCGGCACGGGGCCTTCGCCGGGGAATTTCGGATTCGGCTCGACGCCGGTCGATCTCTCAGCCTACGCGAACATCACGCGGATCGAAGTCGTGCCGCCAATCGGGCAACTTCAGGTCGATGAATCCTACGGGGGCGGCGGGCTGGTCTACGACAATTTCACCTTCGAACCGGTGCCGGAACCTTCCAGCGTCGCATTGATCGCAATGGCGGGTGTGGCAATGCTGCGACGCAAGTCTCGCCGCGTCGTCATTGCGATTGTGCTTTCAATTTCGCTGGCGCAACTTTCCGGAGGCGCGCGGGCGGGATTGATCGCCGGCGTCGGCGGCGCGACGAGCTGGCCAAATTGGGTCGGGCCGAACACGCAGAATTTCGATTCGGCTCCCACCGGGCTTTTCAACTCGCAGCTATTAGGCAATACGAAGTTCATCGGCGTGGATGGGCCGCTGGACATCAGCCCGAACTACATGGGGCAATTCAACACCACCGGTGTGAACTCACTGCAAAGCGGAATGCCGTTCAATCCCATCAAGCCGAACGTCATCGAATTTGATTTCACCACGCCCGTCGGCGCTGCCGCATGGAACTGGGGCGCCGCCGACAACGCGTGGCTGATGAGCGCGTACGACATCGGCAACAACCTCATCGAAAGCCACATCATCACGCTGCCGTTCTCCGGCACAAACGCCGGCGAATACTTCGGCATCGAAGCGAGCGGCATCAAGAAAATCATCCTGCAGGATCAGCTCGACAATTACCCCGATGGCGATCACGTGTTCATCGATGATTTCACGACCAGTTTCGAAACGGTTCCCGAGCCGTTCGCGCTGGCGCCAATAGCACTGTGCGGTTTGGCGCTGCGCCGGAAAGCGAGGAAGTCGTGAAGCGAATCTCATTCGTCATCGTCCTGCTGATGTGCAGCGCAGTCGCGCGTGCGGGTTTGAACGGCCAAACCGTGCAGGCGGATTGGTTCGCGCCGGATCTCGTATCGCTGATCGAAACGCACAATGTCGTTGTCGGCCCGGGTGTTGAGTTGCCGACGGGCGCGATTCTGTTCAATGGCAATCTGTACCAGATGGATCTGTCGGACACGGAAATCCGTTTCGACTTTTTCGGCCACGCGATCTTCTCACCCGCCACGTTCAACGGCTGGGTGTACAGCGATTTGAACAACACGATTTTGCCGATCATCAACGTGAAGCTTGGCCCGATGAGCGCAGGAATCTCCAACCTGTCCAACAGCGATCTTACGTTTGATGCCAATGCGATCTACGGAAATTTCGAGAGCGTGAACATTGTCGGCGCGGGCGATTTCTTCACGCTGGAAATCACCTTCGGTGAGGACGTGCCCGAACCGGCCAGCTGCGGGCTGCTGGCGCTGGCGGGATTTGGTTTGAGTCGGCGCAGGCGGTAGAAAACGCGCATGAGCCGCAACCGACTCGAAGCCTTCAGCGACGGCGTGATGGCAATTCTCATCACCATCATGGTGCTTGAGATGAAAGTTCCGCACGACACCAATCTCCGCGCCCTGCTGGGCGTTTGGCCGGTCTTTCTCAGCTATGTTCTGTCGTTCGTTTACCTGGGGATTTACTGGAACAATCATCACCATCTTTTCCAGGCTGTTCGTCATGTGAACGGAGCAATCCTGTGGGCGAATCTTCACCTGCTGTTCTGGTTGTCGCTGCTGCCGTTCGTGACCGGATGGATGGGCGAAAACCACTTCGCGAAAATTCCGGTTGCGCTTTACGGCGTGGTGCTGCTGAGCTGCGCGATCAGTTATTTCGTGCTGACGCGCGTCTTGCTGAGAACGCACGGACGAGAGTCGGCGCTCGCGCGGGCGCTGGGAAGCGATGTGAAAGGAAAAGTTTCGGTGCTGATCTATGGCATCGCGATCGCGCTCGCATGCTGGCAGCCATGGGCGGCGTGCGCGGTGTACGGCATCGTTGCGATCATCTGGCTGGTGCCGGATCGCCGCATCGAAAATACTTTGAGAACTGCGGGCGATGCGCGTGAAGCGAGCGAGTAAGCCCGATGAATTTTGACAGCCGCACAAGGAACCGATACGGTCATTCGTGAGGGTTTTCGGTGAGCAAGTCGGTGAGGGAAGTGGGGAACGGACGGTGGAACATGGCCGCTCTGGATATGACAACCGAACAGACGCCGCGCGGAACAGTCGTCAGGCTGATCGGCGACGCCAGCGTCGAGCACGTGGGCGAATTGGAAGAACATCTCAAGAAGCTTGAGACGATGCATTCGCACAAGCTGGTGATGGACATGTCGCGCGTCGATTACATCGGCAGCATCGGGCTGGGCATGCTGATTCGCTTCCGCAGCCAGGTTGAATCGGCCGGCGGAAGACTGCGCATCGCGGCGGTCGATCCATCGATCATGGAAGCGTTCAAATCTTCGAGGTTGGATCAGGTATTCGATATTCATCAGACGGTCGATGGCGCGCTGACGTAGTCTTTCCACATCGATCGCAACGCCGCTTCCAAGTTGCGCGTGAATTCAGTCTTGTCAAAGAGGGGGGATGATCTGAACTGCTCCCGAAGAGTCTTACGCGCCTCGCGCAAGCGCGCCGCGTCGTTGGCCAGCGCGACGGCGCGCTCGATGTAGTCCGGCCGATCTGTCGCGATCCATTCTTTACGCCCGAGGCTCGTCAGGATGCTAACTCCCACGCGCGAAGCATGCGTTGTGCCCGCGAGCGTGATCGTCGGCACGGCGGACCACAGCACTTCGCAGGTCGTTGTCGTGCCGTGATACGGAAACGTATCGAGGGCAAGATCGACGCTTTGAGTGAGGGCGTGTCGCGCGGGGTAACTGGTCCAACCGTGGATCAGCAATCGATCGGCCGCGATGCCCTGCGCGGCGAACGTTTCAACGACACGTCGGCGTGCCCGCTCGCTCGCCAGGGCTCGCGCTTTGAGCAGCAGCTTCGAGTTGGGCACGCGAGAGAGAACCGTCGCCCACGTTTCCAGCATGCTCGCATTGACCTTCGCGAAGTTGTTCAATGAGCCGAACGTGACAAAACCATTTCGTTCGCAAGGAGGACCGCCCGGTTCGGCGACATCCGCATCAGGCTGATAGCAGAGAAAACTCTCCGGCAGGCGAATGAGTTGCTCGGAATGAAATCCCTCGGTGGCGCCAGGAGGATCGGCCTGTGCATCGGTCAATCGATATTGGACCGCCTGCATGCCCGTCGTGTCGGGATAGCCCAGATATGTCACCTGAACCGGCGCCGATTGTCGCGCGAAAAGCGTCGCGCGATTGTTCGCGGTATGACCGGCCAGATCGATCAGGATGTCGATCTGATCCTGCGCGATTTGCTGGGCCGCTTGTTCGTCGTTGTTTGCGCGGATGTCGCGCCAGTGATCGACCATCTGCATGAAGCGGGTTGTCATCGCATCGGGCTCGCGCGTGTTGCTGTAGGCGAAAACTTCGAACTGCTCGCGATCGTGGGATGTGAAAATCGCTTCCAGAAACGAAGCAACTGGATGACGATTGAAATCCGGCGAGACGTATCCGATCCGCAACTTTCGATCTGACGAGCGATCGTTCGGATGATTCCGTCGTCGCAGCTCCGGCGGGGCGTGACGCGTCGCCCACTCAACGTGCTCGGCGAAGATGTCCTGCGGCGTGAAGCTGTCGGTGTAGTGCAGGCTGAGCAGAAGGTTGGAATGCAGCGCCGCGTTGCGCGGCGCAAGCTCGATAACCTTGCGCTGCAGCGCGATGGTTTCGTCGATCTCGCCGGCTTCGCCCAGCAGGTTCGCCAGGTTCTGCGGAGCCGCGATGATGGATGGATCGAGCGCCATCGTGCGGCGATACTGTTCGATCGCATCGTCGGACTTCCTCGCCACCATCAGCACGTGGGCGAGGTGATAGTTTGCGGCAGGATCGCTTGGCTTGATCTGCACCGCGCGTCGCGCCGCCGATTCGGCGCCCGCGTGATCCGCGAGCGACGACAGGGTGCGTGCCAGTGCGATCCACGCTTCGAGGTAATCGCCTTTCAATCGAATCGCGTTCTGTTGCGCGCTAGCCGCGTCGCGCAACCGGCCCGTTCGAGAAAACGCGACCCCGATCGCGTGATGCGGCAACGGGTGATTGGGAAAAAGCTCGATCGCGCGTTGATACAAATCCGCGGCGGCCTCGAACCGCCCAGCCTTCATCTCGGCGGCAGCGCGTTGAATGATCGGTGCGATGTCGTGCATGGTGGAAGTGAGCGGAGTATAGCTTGGGTCAACCGGCGCGCGCGTCGGCCTGCGCTTCGCCAGCGCTTGGCCCGCGCACCGGGCGCGTCGGCCAGCGCTTGGCCCGCGCTTGGCCAGCGCTTCCAGGCGAGGGTCGATGCGACGAAAGCCTCGGTTGTGCCGAGGAATTTCAAACTTCCCCGGCTCGAACCCGCGCGACGTCGAGGTATGTTTTTGAGGATTTTCCAACAGTTGCCCGAGCAATCCGGCCACGCCAGCCGAGCGATTCCCATTCGCCGCACGCTTCACGCAAGATACGTTTGAACCGCTCCGACCAAGCATCGCTCTGCCTCCGTTCCAGACGGTTTTCGCTTCATCGCACGATGAATGCGCACCGTCCGAATCCCCCAGCGCGTTGCGCTGGCGGTGAGCTGGGCGCGCAGCGCGCCGGCATGGGAGGTGCGATAACCACGCGTCCCATCAAAACGCGGCGCACCGCGCAGCCAATGCAGCAGGCGACACAGTTGCGCACCTAAAAGAATTCGGGAGGCGGTAAAAGAATTCGAGAGCGGCTAACAGAATTCGGGAGCGGCTAGAAGAATTCGAGAGCCGGTAAAAGAATTCGGGAGCCGCTAAACAAATTCGGGAGTCGCTAAGACAATTCGGGAGGCGGTGAAAGAATTCGAGAGCCGCCAAAAGAATGCGGGAGCGGCTGAAAGAATGCGGGAGCGGCTAAGAGAATTCGGGAGCGGCTAAAAGGATGCGAGTGCCCGTAAAGCAATTCGGGAGCGGCTAAAAGAATGCGAGAGGGCGTAAGAGAATGCGAGAGCCTCTAAAACATTCCGGGAGTGGCTAGAAAAATGCGCCACGGCGCGGGGTAATTCGGGAAGCCGCGCGGAAATCCGGGAGGGCGCGCCGTAATTCGGCAGAGCGTAAAGTAATTCGGGAAGCCCTGCGGTAATTCGGGAAGGCGCGCCGTAATTCGCGAGGGGCTGCGGCCTTTCGGGAAGCGGGGATTTGGTGCCTGTCCCTCGCGCTTCCTTGACCCAGCATGGTTCACGTCTGCGAGGGATAACGGACCAGCATTGAACGGCCGGCCGGGCGCGCGTCCGTTCCTCGAATCACGAGGACCGTACCGCCCGGCCGGTCCGTTCCTGTGCGTGGTTATCCTTCGCCCGCCGGTTGGCCATCCTTCGTTGCAGGGAGAACGTCGACCACGCGTACGCGCGCACAGCTTATTGAACCACCCAGGCCGTAGATCGACGGTAGACGCACCGCTACGCCATCGTTGGTCTTCGTGAACTCCAAACCATCGAGCACATTCTGATGGTTGAAGTCGTCGAACTGATTCGATGTCACACGCTCGCAACGAAACCGGATGAGTGAGTGCGTTGCCTGCTCGTAGTGTCCCTCAGGGGCGACGCGCCCGGAGTAGTTCCACGCGAAGACGACGAGCTCGATCCACGGGGCATCTGCACCGCGACGGTCCAAGTGCAGCGAGACGACTTCCATGTCGTGGAAATGGGGCCAGTCGCCGAATCGGGCGACGACTTTGGCGGCGTCGATGATGAGCGACTCGGGTGGCATCTGGCGAAGGATAACGGACCTTCGTTCACTGGCCGGGGCCGACGACCAGCGTTTGAATCACAAGGACCGTCTTGGCCCCGGTCCAGTGCAATGTTAGGTTATTTGGCCTCGCCGCACTTCCGCAAACCGCGCTTCGCCGCGCACGACGGACAGAATGCGTCAACGCTGTTCGGGATGACGACCCACCCGGCAGCCTCCATCGCCACAGCCGCATCGTAGTAGTTCTCGTCGGTGTAGCGCGGATGCGACGACGTGTACTCGATCTCGCGCTTGCAGTCGTCACAGAAGACGAGCGCGCCGAGGATAAATGTCACGTCGTAGTACGGAGCGACCTTTGGATCGACGGTGATCGCCATGGCCAAATAACGGATCAGCATTGAACGGCCGGCCGGGCGCGCGACCGCCTCTCGAATGACAAGGACCGTTCCGCCCGGCCGGTCCGTTCCAGTGCGTGGTTATCCGGCACGGCCGGACCGCCGCACTGACAGAACAAGAAGCGCTGCACCAGCACCACCGAAGCCTATCGCAAGGTACGTTGTCAACAAGCTGAACAGCGGACGCGGGATGTACGCTTGCCCATTGAACTTCGGCCACTCGAACACGGTTCCAGCGGGACGCGTTGCCGCTTGGGCGTTCATGCGCTGTTCAAACTGGACATATGCCGGCGTCTTCGTCGCGAGCTTTTTTGAGAGTACGAAGCTCATGAAGCCGCAGTAGAGTGCCGCGAAGACGCAGCCCGCGACCAACCAGTCAACCACCCGCCACAACTGCCACCGGTCAGGATGCGCAGGTGGTCGGTTGTAATCGATCTTCGGCGATTCGAGCGACATCCTCAGTGCCGGATAACGTAAGGCCGATCAACGGCCGGAGCCGCGCCCCAGCAGCTTTCGGAGTTTAGAAAGTATACCCGCGGCTCCGGTCCGTTGCATCGGTGGGTTATGCAGCTGCCGCGCTGGCTTCAACAAGCGCAATAGAGTGGCCTCGGCCTTTTCTCGATCATCGCGCCGAACGATAAACGCGTATGCGATTGCGGCAGTCCCCGTCTCGTCACGCCGGAATCGCACAAGGCAAAACTTCTTGTCATCAACGTCAACCGTCGCGTCTGTTCCAGAGCTGATGCAAGGGCGCACGATGATTTTGAAAGCGATGACCGCTGCCTCAGTCGTAGCATCATCGACAGCCGGACCTCCTCGAGCATGGGCGAGCAAATGCAAATGCTCGCGTTCAGTCCCTTCCCGACGAATGGCGAAGGCAGCGGCCTCCGTGGCGCGAAGCGCGCCAGCGAACCTTTTGAACAGGTCGTCAAATCTCTTGGGACGCTGCTGCATAACGTAAGGCCGTTGAGCGGCCGACGCGGCCACTGCGACCGTTGATTGTACCGCGCGGCGTCCTGCCGCGGCGGTCCGCTCCAATGGCGGGTTAGCTGCCCCGTCGGTCGGCTTGAGGAGCCAACATCAGCACGAGCCCGGCGACGGCAACAACACCGAGAGGTACGACGGCGGCCCATCGGACAGTGCGAGGCTGCCGATGCACATCGACCGTTGTAGTGATCGTATTACCGACCTGCGTCGTGACTGATCGCATCGGGGGAACAGGCGGGCCAACCGCTGGGAACAGGACGCCAGCGAACATGAGAACCACAGCAACGACGAACGCTGTGATCGTGATCCACATGCCGAGTTGACGTCTGTTACTCATGGGCAGCTAACGTAGGGCCGATCAGCGGCCGGGCCGGCGCCGCGCCGCGCTCGACCGACAGAAACTATCCCGCTGGCCCGGTCCGGTGCATCGGCGGGTTATCCATCGCGGCCGAGTCGCCTGCGAATCACTGGGCGAAGCCGAAACGCGAACATCATGAACGTGAGTCGATCAAACACGATCCAAAGCGCGGCAAACACAATCGCATTGAGCCACCAAGTCGTCGCGAACGGCTTTGCGATTTCCATCGCGCCCACGACGCCGCCCGAGAGGAGCGCAATGACGAGAATGCGCAGCGCGTCACTCCAGCGGACATCATCGTGCATGGCATCCTGCCACACGCGCTGGCGGTCCGCCTTCGGCAGATCACGAAGCTCCGGGATTGATCGAAGCGTGAAATACATGGTGCGTTCGTCCGCGATGGATAACTACTATTCATCGGAACAACGGTGCGGATAACGTTCCGCCGGGCCGGTTCCCGTTTTCGATATTAAACCAATCGCCAGCGGTACTTGCAAAACAAATCGGCGAAGTCAGGGCGGCACAAACTCCGGACTGGCGTTCGGCAAAAGTTCGCCGCTCGGTGACAGCGCACGAAAAAACCGCCGGGCGTCATTTCATGAAAGGGTGGGCGACGCGCCTGTCCCGGCGCCGCGGCGATTGTCGCGGCGTCCGAAAAGACGTTCCACAACAATCTGTCGGTCGCTAGAGTCTGAGTACGCTCGGAATCATCCGCGCGCAAGGGAGAACTCCATGAAAACGTCCATCGCCATCACGACATTGGCGTTACTGTTGGCGCCTCTCGGTTTGCTTCAGGCGCAGCAGGCTCACCAGGCCGATGCGGAATTTCTCAGCAAGGTCATTCCCAGCATCGCCTCATCCGTGACGATCATCGACTATGCGCAGAAGCATGCAGCCGACGATCGCGTGCGCGAGTTCGCCGGCCGGGTGCTGAAGCAGCACAAGGAGTCGGTCGAGATCGCGCGTGGCCACGCAAAGCGGCTGCACGTGGACGTCGTCGGCGATGGAGAAAAGGACAGCCAGCAGACGCTCGAGGAATGGTCAAAACTAAAGGGCAGCGATCTCGATGCCGAGTTTCTGAAGTGGCTGGCGCATATTCACCACGACACTTCGCTGTTCGACAACGAGGTGAAGAACGGCACCGACGCGGAGGTTAAAACCTACGCGCAAAATTCAATCATCGCCGGGAACGAACATCACAAAGAAGCGGGCGAGCTGCTGGAAAAGCTGAGGAAGTAGCGGCGGCCTTTCGCACTAATACTGCAACACCGAATGCGTCTTCGCCGGCGCGATCTTCGCGCGGCCGTTCAAGCCGGCCAGCTCGATGAGGACGGCGACGCCGACGAGTTCGCCGCCGAGGTGATCGACCAGCTCGCAGCAAGCCTTCATCGTGCCGCCGGTGGCGAGGACATCATCGACGATCAGCACGCGCTGGCCGCGGATGATCGCGTCCTCGTGCATCTCCAGCGTGTCGGTGCCGTATTCGAGGTCGTAGGACTTGCTGATGCGCTTGTGCGGAAGCTTTCCGGGCTTGCGAACGAGTCCGAATCCCGCGCTCAAACAGCAGGCGACGGCGGTGCCGAAGATAAACCCGCGACTCTCCGCACCAACCACCAGATCGATGCTCTTGCCGCGAAACGGGTTGGCCAGCAGCTCGATCGAAAGCGCCAGTCCCGACGGGGAAGCCAAAAGCGGCGTGATGTCGCGGAACGTGATCCCCGGCTTGGGAAAGTCGGGAATATCGCGAATCAGCTTCTTGAGGGGGGTAATCGGGTCGGTCATATCGAGCGGAGCATAGGGAAAAATCAGCTCGAAAAGAAATTTTTGGAATCGATGGAAGAATAACGATGAAATCTGGAACGAATGTTTAGAGGACCGCGGCGTTATTTTTTGGCCGCGTCTTGAATGGATAAGCGGATTGCAGGAAAGCGATCTCGAACTGATCCGCCGCGCGCGGCAGGGTGATGCTCAGGCGTTTCACCTGCTGGTAGATCGTTACGCGCAGGGCATGTTCGCGATGGCATACTCGCTGCTGAGGAATTCCGCCGATGCGGAAGATGTTGTGCAGGAAACTTTCGCCGGCGCGTACAAGAGCCTGCGAAAGTTCGAAGAGCGATCGAGCGTCAAAACGTGGCTCAGCCGGATCTTGTACAACCAGGTTGCCCGCGTACGTCGCGATCGAAAGCGCGACTGGGGGCCTTTGAAAATTGAATCGCTCGATCACGCGAATGATCCGGGATTGAAACAGAACCCGGATGCGAAGCTCGATCTGATGGCGACGCTGGATCGAATGACCGCCGAGCATCGCGACGTGCTTGTGCTTCGCGAGATTGATCAGCTGTCGTACGAGGAGATCGCCGAAGTGTTGGGTGTGCCCCGCGGAACGGTTGAATCGCGGCTGCACCGGGCGCGAGCCGATCTGAAACAGAAATTGCAGGAGTACGACCAATGAAAGTTGGAGTTTCCTAACCCGAGCCGTGTTTTGGGCGGGCGCGGTACGTCTGCGGCGGACCGCGCCTCCCTTTTTTTCTGTCCGAATTCAAATGTCGTGCGCGTATCACAATCTCGTCCAATCGTATCACGACCGCGAGCTTTCGACGGAAGATTCGCAGCGAGTCGAAGCGCATCTTCGCGACGGTTGCGCTTCGTGCTCGGCCGAGCTGGCGGCGCTGCAGGCAATCTCTCAAAAGCTTGCCGCGTCGATGCCGATAGTGGAAGCATCCGCCGACGCGCGAATGCGGCTGCATCAGGCGGTCGATCAGCAGATCGAAAAGTTTGGCGATATCTCGCTCGTGCCGCTGGCGCGCGGGCTGATGGCCGTCGCGGCATCGCTTTGGTTCGCGGCTACGGTGGGATTGCTTTACGTGCCGAATCTTCCCCCGCGCGTGAGCGAACCGCAGCCGTGGGAAGGTGCGATCATCGCGAATTCATCGCAAGCGCCTTCGGAGGCCGCTGCACAGACTGCCGGCATGGAACCTGAACTCCCAGACCTGATCGTCGCGGACCTCTCGCGGCGAGCCAAACCTTAAACTGCCATGCGAAAAGTACATGTGATCATTTCCGTAACCTTCGTGCTCGCGCTGTTCGCGGGCGCGATGGTGGGTGCGCTTTCAGCCCGTCTTCCCGAGTCACACGAGGCCCGGTCTTGGATGACCGATCAGCTGGATCTCTCTCCCGAGCAGCGTGAGCAGATGCGGGCAATCTGGTCTGAATTGAGCAAGAATCGCCCGCGTGAGTCAGAATCCCGCCGTGCCGTTGAAAAGCAGCGCACGGACGAAATCGTCGCGCTGTTGTCTCCCGAGCAGAAAGCGAAGTACGATGCGATCAACCAAAGCTTCTCGCAGAAGCTTCAGGATCTCAGCAAGCAGCGCGAACAGGCGTTGGCCGACGCGCAGGAAAAGACACGGCAAATCCTCTCGCCCCAGCAGTGGGCGAAGTACGAACAACTGATGCAGAAGCGCCGCGAGAACTCGCGCCGAGGCGGCATGGGCGGAGCGGCGACTGAACCGTCGGCTTCGATGAAGTAGTTTGTGATGGACAAGATCCGCAGAAACAAGTCCGGCTTCACGCTCGTGGAGCTGCTCGTGGTGATCGGCATCATCGGTGTGCTGATCGGCATCCTGCTTCCTTCGTTGAGCAAAGCGCGCATCCAGAGCCGCAAGGTTGCGTGCGCGGCGCAACTGCGCGACATCGGTGGGCTGTTCAACGTTTATCTGGTGACCAACAAGAATCGCCTTCCGCACGTCAACACGATGCCTTCAGTCCAGCCGCCGTTGCTGATCGATCCGGTGACGGGCAAATCGATCGCCAGCATTTACGAGACGCTCGACAAGTCATTCCAGCCCAAGCCCATTGGCAGCCCGCAAGGCCAAGGCAAAGTTTGGTTGTGCCCGTCTGATCGCATTCGCACCGGTCTCACCGACACCGGCGTGCCGACGGGTTTTGACACGTACTACGATCGCGAAGGGGGCAGCTATCGATATAACCCCTTCTTCGATTCGGTGATGGCGATTCAATTCGATGCGCAAGGCGGCATCAACCAGGTGATCGACAAAGCCATCGCGTTCTTCCGCCAGCGCACGAATCAGGGGCCTGAACGACTGGTTCTCATGGATGAGTTCGAGGCGTATCATGGTGATCCGACGCAGGTCGGCTCGAAGAACTTCCTCTTCGCCGACTTCCATGTCGGCCCGTTTGAGCCGCGACAAGCGGGGCACCCGTAAGCGAGATTTCACATGGCTGATTATTCCATTTCCTCGGCTGCCAAAAATCCCGCGCTGGCAGCAGCGCTGCGCGACATGGAAGCCTCAAAAACGCGCAGCCCCTGGCCGAAGCGCGTGGCGATGATCGGCGCGGCGATGCTGGCGCTTTGCATCGTGGTCGGAGTCGTCAAAGCCATCCGCAATCAAATGCAGGAGAAGGCCAAAGCGGCGCTGCTGGCTTCCGGGAATCGCGACGAAATTCGCAAAGCGGTGCAGGATGGGAAAGTCACCCGCGAAGAAGCGCGCGATGCCGGCCGACAGCAGTGGGAAGCGCAGCAGGATAAACAGGTCGATGAGTACTTCGCGATGGCTACCCAGGCGGATCGCAATAAGTACCTCGACAAGATGATCGATGAGCAGGAAAAGCGCCGTAAAGAGTTCGAAGCGCGCGCCGCCACTCGACCGACGACTCGGCCAACTTCACGGCCCACCACGCAGCCTGGCAATCAGAATCGCCGCTTCGATCCCGGCCAGCAGCTCAATCGCATGCAGGGCGGCAATCCCGTGAAGGATGCCAAGCGCGCCGCGTTCCGTGAGGCGATGCGTGCGCGCATGGCAGCGCGCGGCATTCAACCGGGTCGAGGGGGCGGTGGTTTTGGCGGTGGACGTCGCGGCGGTGGAGGTGGTGGCGGTGGAGGCGGCGGGGGTCGCTGAGCTATCGCGACGCCGGCTCGTTCATCGCATCGCGAAGTTTCTTCAGCGCTTCATGCTCGATCTGGCGCACGCGTTCACGGGTCAGCCCGATCTGCTCGCCGATTTCCTTCAGCGTCATCGGATCTTTTCCATCCAGGCCGTATCGCATGCGGAGGATCTTCGCTTCGCGCTCGTCGATGTCGGTGAGCAATCCTTCGAGCTGCACGAGCTCGTGCGAGCCTTCCACCTGCTCATCCGGCGGCAGCGTGTTGTCATCCGCGACGATATCGTTGATCGTCATCTCGTCGCCATCCTTGCTCGCGCTAGAACTGCCGATGAACTGCGTCGGCGAGTGGTAGGCCTTCAGCGCCTGCTTCACGATTCCAAGTTTTTTCTTGCTCAGCTTGAGATATTCCGACAACTCATCCGTCGTCGGCTGGCGATGCAGCCGGTCTTCCAGCGTGCGCATGGCGTAGCGGAACTTGGTCATCAATTCGACCATGTACGCGGGAATATGAATCGGCTGAACACCGTTGATCAGCGCCCGCTTGATCGACTGCTTGATCCACCAGCTTGCGTAAGTGCTGAAGCGGCTACCGTTGTCGGGATCGAAACCCTCGACCGCTTTAAGCAGTCCGATGTTTCCTTCTTCGATGAGATCCGGCAGCGTGAGTCCGCGGCCGACGTAGTGCTTGGCGATGTTGACCACCAGCCGCAGGTTCGATCGCACCATCCGCTCGCGCGCGGCGCCGTCGTTGTCATTGATGATCTTCCGCGCCAGCGACTTTTCCTCGTCGGCGGTGAGCAAGGCCGAGTCATTGATCTGACGCAGGTAAAGCTGAAGACCAGATTGAACGGCGGTGGATGCCATGGGGATACTCTCATGGTCTTATCGGCGGCAAACACACTTGACTTTGCATCATGAATCGTGCGGCGAAATGGGCCGCAAAATCACCTAAAGTGGGTGGTCGAATGTGACGGTTTCGTTCATTCCCCGCATTTGATGCTGTGAAAGCCGGGCTTGACGTGATGCAACACAGTTGGTGCCTGCGGTGTTCCCGGCCAATCGACTGTGATCTCGTCGGCTTCTGCTGCATCTCCCAGCCCGAAGTGAAGGATCAAATCGCCACCCTTGCCGTTGTGCCCACCCGGGCCGAAGAATTGCCGCATCTGCCTGGTCGTGCCAGTCGTCATCGTGACGATCGCGTTGAACGGGCTTCTTGAAACACCGTGGGTTGGATCACCGACAAGTCTCAACTCGATCGATTTGCCTTTGAATTGCGATCGATTGAGATAGATGCGCGCAATCGGGCCTGGCGGAGTTCGCGCATCGATCATCTCTTTCGTGAATCTGTTGAATGACTGGCCGACAAGCAAATCCATCGCGCCGTCGCCGTCGAGATCAGCCCACGACGGCTGCTGTGCGCCGAGATGCTCCACGCCGCTGGCATCGGTCACATCCTTGAAGCTGCCGTCGGTTTCCTGGTGATAGAAGCGAAGCTTATTTTCGTGCGGCTTGGGATCTGGGTAATCGCTGCTGCACAAAATCAGATCGAGCTTTCCGTCGTGATCGAGATCCTGAAGTGATGCGAACAGATCGCCTTGATTCCAGTTGTGCGCATCGGGATCGTGGGTGCCGTCGCGGTCGACTGACCGATTCGGATCGTAAACGAAATCATTTTCACGTTGCAGCAAGAAGCGCGAGCGATCGGCCGACTCACCCGCCCACGCGTGCGTGATTTCGGTGAAGAAGAAATCGAAGAGCCCGTCGCCATCTACATCGCCGACAGCCGCGTCAAAATTGTTGCCGTTGGAGCGGAAGGGCTTTTCGTCTTCTTGATTGAATCGCTTGTGGGTTTTGGCGCGTTCTTTCAACCAGTCGGGATATTTCCCGTGACGGATGGCGTCGCCGTCGAGATGCATTTGCGGGGCGCGATCTTCGTAAGCGGTTTTGGTAGGGAGGTAGAGGCGGTTCCAGCGTCTGCCATAGTTAAGTTGCAGCAGACCCGGCCCTGAAGGGCCGGCTTGGAGGCGCACGAAGAGGATTCCGTAAGTGGGTCGATGCGAAAGGTCGTGGTCTTCGTCGAATTTCGCATCATCCTCGGGAAGATGCGTTCTTACGAAGGAGTGATCGGGTTGCTGCATCAGCAAATCGGTGGGATATGCGGTGAGCGATTCACCGTAACTGTTGTACCAGTTGCCAATCGCGATGTCGGGCAACCCGTCCGTGTTCGCATCACCGACCGCAATGCAGGCGGTGGTTCCCTGCGTTGCGCTTGTTATCGATTGCGGCCTCGCGAACGTTCCATCGCCGTTTCCTTTCCACCAGCTGCTCACCGTGGGCTGGGTCGTCGGCGCGACGAACTTGGGATTTTTGAGATCGAGATAGCGCGAAAAGATTGCGTCGGGAAATCCGTCATTGTCCAGATCGGCGAAGACGATCAAATCGCCGCCGCTCGGTTGCGGCAACCCGTGTGTCGCCAGTTCGTCAAACCTGAAACCGAACTTCGCCTTCTCGTCGGCATGATTGATGAACACGCGATAACGATCGCCCTCCCGTGCGACCACATCGGCCCGGCCGTCGTTGTTTAAGTCGGTGAAAGTGAGCCGCGCACTATGCATAAACGGCAGGCCGGATTCTTCAGTCACGTCGATGAACTTGATTTGCCCGCCGGCGATGCGGCAGAGTAGCGCGATCGTCATGACGCAGGTCCATTTCATCTTGGCTTTTTCACAACCCAGGTGATCCGAATTTGCTTGACCACGTTGTTGAACTGTCGCGACGCCTGAAGCAACTCACCCTGGCCGATTTTGTTCGCTTTGAGCTGGCTTAGCCACGGCTCATCCACGTCCAGGTCGATCGATTTGAGAACAAAATCCACATCGAGATAAAGCGCCAGCGGTGTGTTGGCAGCGCCCTGCTTTTGCCACAGGCGGCAGGTGTCTTTCGAATAATGGGCGAAGCTGTCAGGCGTGAACGCGCGAACATGCGTCGGGTCACCCAGAAAATCATCGTGGCGCGGATGCGGCACGGCGATGTCGATTATCCCGCCGTCCCGGCAGACGCGATACATCTCCTTGATGATGCCGAAAAATATGTCGATGTTCGCGCCCAGGTGCTCGAGGACGTGGTTCATTACGATCTCGCCCACCGAATTATCCGGCCACGGCCAGGGGAATTGTTCCAAATCCCATTTCAAATCGGGCGCGCCGAACTTGTCGACATTGATGAACCCATCCTGAGGGCGCTGTCCTGAGCCCAGGTTAAGACGAAGAGGCGGCGCGGTTGCATTTTCGGACATCGGCCGAAAGTTTCGACGCCAGCAGAGAGTTTCGCAAGAACTTCGCCGGGCTTATCCTGTTCGGATCATGCCGCAGCGCGAGCTTTGGTCCGCCGTCGATCACTATCTTTCAGAGTCTGTCGTGAAGCCGGATGCAGCGCTGGATGCCGCGCTCGCCGCGAGCGAATCGGCTGGTTTGCCTGCAATCAGCGTGTCAGCTGCGCAAGGCAAGCTGCTGCACTTGCTCGCGCGCATGGTCGGCGCCAGGCGCATCCTCGAGATCGGAACATTGGGGGGCTACAGCGCCATCTGGATGGCGCGAGGCTTGGAAGGCGGCGGCAAGCTCATCACGCTCGAATTTGATGCGAGGCACGCGCAGGTCGCTCGCGAGAATTTCGTCCGCGCAAAGCTCGCAGATCGAATCGAGCTTATCGAAGGCAAAGCAATTGAATCGCTGCCGAAGCTTGAGCAGCGCGGCGACAAGTTTGAGCTGGTTTTCATCGATGCCGACAAGGTCTCAACGATGGAATATTTTCAGTGGTCTCTCAAGCTCGTGCGGAGCGGCAGCGTCATCGTCGTCGACAACGTGATCCGCAGTGGGGCGATCATCGACGAAAAATCGACCGACGCGAGCGTGCTGGCGATTCGCAAGTTCAACGAAATGCTCTCGAAGGAATCGCGCGTCGATGCAACGGCGATTCAAACCGTCGGCAGCAAAGGGTATGACGGCTTCACCATCGCGGTGGTGAAGTAGCTCGCGAAACAGAAACGGGGCCGTTGCACTTTCGCGCAACGGCCCCGGCTTAATCTGACAAACTGAATTACTCGCCGATCTTGAGATCGCCCAGGCCGGTGGTGGCTTCGCCGCCTTCCAAGCCGCCCTTCAGGCCGCGCTTGGCGCTCTTCTGGGCTCGGACTTCTTCCTTGACCTGTTCTTCCTGCGCCCACTGAGCGCGCTTCAGTGACAGGCCGATCTTTCGCTCGTCGCTGTCGACGCGAAGAATCTTGACGTCCAGCTCCTGGCCGACCTTGAGCTGATCTTCCGGCTTCTCGATCTTCTGATCCGAGATTTCGGAGATATGCAGCAAGCCTTCCAGGCCGGGTTCCAGTTCCACGAACACGCCGAAGTTGGCGATCTTCGTGACGTGGCCCTTGACGACCATGCCCGGGCGATAGTTCGCCGGGATGACCGTCTGCCACGGATCTTCGTTCATCTGCTTCAGGCCCAGCGCGATGCGCTGCTTTTCCTGGTCGACCGAAAGCACAACGGCTTTGATCGATTCGCTTTTCTTGAGCACTTCCGACGGATGGCCGATCTTCTTCGTCCACGACAAGTCGCTGACATGCAGCAGGCCGTCGATGCCTTCTTCGATCTCGACGAACGCGCCGTAGTTGGCGATGTTGCGAACCTTGCCTTCCACCACCGAGCCGGGCGGATACTTCTCGGCCACGCGCTCCCACGGGTTCTCCTCGACCTGCTTCATGCCGAGGGAAATTTCCTGCTTGTCCTTGTTGATCTCGAGAATCTTCACTTTCACTTTCTGATTCTGCGTGACCACTTCCGAAGGGTGGTTGATGCGCTTGGTCCAGCTCATCTCCGAAATGTGAACGAGCCCTTCAACGCCTTCTTCAAGCTTGCAGAACGCGCCGTAGCTCATGATGTTGACGACCTCGGCTTCGTGAACCGAGCCGACGGGGTACTTGCTCTCGATATTTTCCCAAGGCGAAGCGTCCTTCTGCTTCAGGCCGAGGGCGATTTTTTCCTTGTCCTTGTCGATCGAGAGCACTTTCACTTCCAGTTCCTGATCGATCTTGAGGATGTCGCTTGGGTGATTGATTCGGCCCCACGACATATCGGTGATATGCAGCAGGCCATCGATGCCGCCCAGGTCGATGAATGCGCCGAAGTCGGCGATGTTCTTGACCGTGCCCTTGATGATGCTGCCCAGTTGCAGGGCATCCATCGTCTTCTGCTTCATCTCTTCGCGCTGCACCTCGATGAGCTTGCGGCGAGAGATGACGATGTTGCGACGCTCTTCGTCGATCTTCAGGATAACGGCATCGATGTGCTTGCCGATCCAGTCACTGATTTCGCCGGGGCGGCGAATATCAACTTGCGAAGCGGGCAGGAACACCGGCACGCCGATGTCGACGAGCAGGCCGCCCTTGATCTTCTTGGTGACTTTGCCGCCAACCGGGTCGCCTTCCTTCTTGGACTTCATGATGGCTTCCCAGTTGATGATGCGATCAGCTTTGCGCTTGCTGATCTTCACCAGGCCGGTGTCGCCTTCGACTTCTTCCAGCAGCACTTGAACTTCGGTGCCGGGCGTGATGTTTTCGGGTTCATCAAATTCGCCGCGCTCGAGGATGCCTTCGGACTTCAAACCAAGCTCGACGATGAAATCATCGCCGGCCATGCCGGAGATTTTTCCTTTGATGATCGCGCCGGGCGTGAAGTCCTGCGCCTGGTCTTCCTTGATGAGGAGATTGATGTCGGTGGCGGCATCACCCAGAGCGGTGGAGAGTGCTGCATCCACTTCTTCATCGATGTCGCCGAGCGAGTTAATGAGATTGAAATCGACCATGAGAATAAATGCGACCGTCGCGAGGACCGCAACGATCTATCCTTAGCTGGCGTGGCATTTCAGTATTACCGCCGACGACCACGCAGCACCGGCGGAGCTGTCCCTTGTTGAACTGAATTGGAACGCCCAATCCAGAAAAGTGACGAATCGGGGATCATACGAAAGTCGAGTAGATTAGACAAGAAACGACTGCAGCGCTTGCAATTCTACCGTTTAGCCGCGACGCAACGCGTCGCGAGTCACCGTTCCGCACTCCGGACATCGATCGGGTGTGGCACGGAGGTCGTAGCCGCAGGATCGGCAAGCCCATCGTGCTCGCGACAATCGTTTCCAATATTGCATTCTTCGGACTCCGAAAACTGCGAAAGCAAACATGGTTCCAGCCCCTGCCAAGGCTCCCCATCCGTAATCAGCCCGCGCGATCATCATCCCAGTAGCGAGAACACCACCTCCGGCGAAAGCTGCCACCGGAACCCAAAGTATCCGCTTGTTACGGAGAGCAACTTCTTCATCGGAGATCACAGCGCCTCCAACCTCTGCTGCTTATCCAACTCCAGAAGCGCATCGATCAGCGGATCAAGCTGGCCGGTCATGATCTGGTCGAGGTTGAAGTTCTTCTCCCCGCCGCCTTCTCCACCCAGGCGATGATCGGTGCAGCGGTTCTGCGGGAAGTTGTAAGTGCGGATTCGTTGCGATCGGTCGCCGCTGCCCATCATGGCTTTTCTGGCACCCATCTGGGCGGCGTGCTGCTTGGATTGTTCTTGCTCGTACAGCGTCGCCCGAAGCAATGCCCAGGCGCGTTCTTTATTTTGTGCCTGACTTTTGTGTTCGGTCATCTTGAAGCGGATGCCGGATGGCTTGTGCAAAAGCTGCCAGCCGGTTTCGACCTTGTTCACGTTCTGCCCTCCCGGCCCGCCGCCGCGGCAGCCGGATTCCTCGACATCCTTTGGGTTGATCTCGATCTTCACATCCGGAAGTTCCGGCAGGATCGCCACCGTCGCGGCGCTGGTGTGAATTCTGCCCGCGCCTTCGGTTTCCGGCACGCGCTGCACGCGGTGGCCGCCACCTTCGAAGCGCAGGTGTCGATACGCACCGTTGCCTCTGATGTTGACGATGCATTCTTTGAACCCGCCGCGCTCGCTTTCGGAGAAATCGGAGACGTCGAACTTGTATCGCTTGGCTTCGCAATATTTTCGGTACATCTCGTAAAGATCGCGGCCGAACAGCGCGGCCTCTTCACCGCCGGTACCGGCGCGGATTTCAAGGAAGAACGAATCGACCGCGTTGTCCTCGGCGGCGAGAAATTCGTCCTTCAGTTCTTCGAGCAGCGCGATCGCTTTCTCTCTGGCACCCGGAAGCTCTTCGGTCGCCAACGCCTGCATCTCCTTGTCGCCGGCCACGCTCATCTCAGCCAACTCCACCGCATCCTTGGCGGCCTTTTGATAGTCGCGAAATCGTGCGACGACCGGTTCAAGCTGCCCGGATTCCTTACTGATTGCGATGAGTTTTTGCGGGTTGGAATGAACGGCTGAATCGTTGAGCTGGTTCTGAAGCTCGACGAAGCGCTGCTCGGTTTCCGCGAGTTTGCGCAGCAGCGCGGAATTTGGATCGTTATTGGCCATGCCCAATCTATCGTAGCACGGGAATCCGGCCGCTGCCTAACTCGCCGTGCAAATGAACCGATCAAAACTTCGTGAGTATGTTCACGGTTGAAGATCTGGTGCGCGCACAAAAGCAGGCGGAGCAATCGCGCAGACTGGATTGGCGGATTGCGATGCTGCTGGCGCTGTGCCTGATCTCAGCAATCGTCGGGCGGTTGTGCTACATCATCCGGCCGTTCGACAGCGACGGCTCGATGTTCATCTACATGGGCCGGCTGATCAGCGAGGGTGGCCGGTTCTGCCACGATCTCGTCGACAACAAATTCCCGAGCGTTGGGCTGATCACCAGCGTTCCGTGGCGGTTATTCGGCGCGAACTGGATGTGCTACGTCGTGCTCGGCGCGCTGATGTCGATTGGCACGACCGCGATGCTGGTCCGCGCGGCCGGTCGAACCTTCGGGGATCATGCCAAGATTCCGGCGCTGCTGTTCTCGCTGGTCTATTTGAATTTCAATTTCGCGGTCTTTGGCGGGTTTCAGCTTGAAACAATACAAGCATTGTTCACGGTGATCGCTGCATCGGCAGCGCTGGAATGGCTGGAAGAGCGCGATCACCGCGATGCATTTGTCATCGGCTTGGCCAGCGGCCTGGCGATGATGTGCAAACCGACCGGCCTGGCGCCGCTTGCAGCGTTCGCGCTGGTTGCGATCGTTGTCGATCCCGGAGCAGCGATTCGACAATCGTGCACGCTTCTCGCGGGGCTGCTCATTCCGATTGGCACCGTGCTGGTGCATCTGCTCCGCACTGATACGCTTGGCGACATGCCGACGCTGTGGGCGCAGATCGCTCGTTACGCAGCCAACAGCTCGTGGGATTCATCTGATTGGACCAAGCCAATCACAATCCTGATCCTGGGCGGTTTTCCGATTTTCGTCCGGGGGGTGATCTTCCGCCGCGAAAGCGATCGGCTCGACGGCGCGCAGACCGGCGGCCTAAAGTCCTCAGCCTTGTGGTTCGTGATTGCATGGTTGACGCTCGAATGCGTTGGCATTGCGGCGCAGCGACGAATGTATGCCTATCACTTCCTCGTGCTCGCGCCTCCGCTCACGCTGGTGTTCGCAATGATCCCGCGGAAGCTCCGCGCTAAATCGCTCGCTGCGGCTTTACTTCCCACGGCGCTGTTTTCGATATATGGCGGATCACTGGTGCTCGAGATCTGCTACACAGGAAAGACCAGGAATGAAGTCAGCGAGTACATCGCGAAGCGCACCGAACCAAGCGATGTCGTCTGGAAGGACGATGCTGCCCGGCTGTGGCTGGAGACAGGCTGCCGTCCGGCGACGCGGTTTCCGATGACGTTCCTGTTCGCCAACTACGATGATGCCCCGATTGAATATGTCGCGCAGATGTTGAGCGATTTTCAATCGACCAACCCGAAGTACATCGTACTCCCCGCGCAGAGACAGCGGTGGGTGGCCCATCAATGTAAATACATCCTCGAGCTTTCGCGCGAGCCAGTGCGGCGCGAAAACTTCGAGCATGCGTGGAACGCAATCTTCGCTTTTGTCGATCGCGACTATGAGCTGGAAGCGCGAATCGATCAGGACGCGGTGTATCGTCGGCGCGTAGAATCACTTCATGCCCAGCCGAACGTCGCGAAAAGCGATTGAGCAGCTTCATCTCGATGTGATCGCGTGCAATCGCTGCGATCGATTGCGATCGCACTGTCTCAGCGTCGCTCGCGAAAAACGAAAAAGCTTTGTCGACTGGAATTACTGGGGCAAACCGGTTCCCGGTTTTGGCGATCCGGATGCGAGAATCTGGATCATCGGTCTGGCGCCGGCTGCGCACGGGGCAAATCGGACCGGGCGAGTTTTCACCGGTGATCGCAGCGGTGATTTTCTCTTCGCCGCGCTCAATCGCGTGGGGCTGGCAAATCAGAGCGCCAGCACGTCGCGCGATGACGGGCTTACGCTTCGCGATTGCTACATCAGCGCCACTGCGCGATGCGCGCCGCCGGAAAACAAGCCGAATCCGGATGAAGTGCGCAACTGCGCACCGTTCCTCGATCGCGAGTGGCAACTGCTCAGCAACAAGCGCGTCATTCTCGCGCTCGGAAAAATCGCGTGGGATGCGTGCCTTGCGCTCGCGCAAAGAAATGGCTGCCAAGTTTCACGACCAGCCCCAACTTTCGCGCATGGCGCGAAAGCACATTTCGCTCCGGCGGGCTTGGTGCTTCTGGGCTCGTATCATGTCAGCCAACAGAACACGTTCACAGGAAAGCTCACGCCTGCGATGTTCGAGGCAGTGCTCTGGGAAGCTTTACGATCGGCCAACTGATTTGGCTTCCGTTGTGGCGATGTCTGGAAGCTGTCCGGACAGTCGCATGGAAAGGAACGAGAGCAGCTGCTCGACGTCAACGGGTTTGAGAAACAACGTCGGCAATTCCTGCGAGGGCAGATTGTGCATGTTGAGTTCGATCTCGTCGACCGCCATTCCGGAGAGCACAATGACAGGCAATCCGCGGCGGTGCTGCTGGAGGTAGCTGAGGATCTCAAACCCGCTCATGCCAGGCATTTGCAGATCGAGCAGGAGAACATCCACCTCGCGGTTCTGAAGGTGGTGAAGTGCCGACTTGCCGTCCTCGGCTTCATCAACGGTGTATCCGGCGCGTCTAAGGAAATGCCCCATCGCCAGCCGCTCGATGGCCGAGTCATCGGCGAGGAGGACTCGGTACTGTCGGGCCGGCGAATCCGTGCCGAAGTCCGTATCCATACTGGAATTATCGACGTGCATGATGAACCCGTGCAAGCACAAAAAGGGCCACGGCGCAAAATTTTCTGGAAATGTTGCGGCCGCAGAGAGCCGATGTGTGATTTGACTTGCCGAGCTGATTCGGCAAGGATGTTCACTGAAGTGCTTGCCTGATCGGTTCCCACCCGCCAGTTTCCAAGCCCATTTTTAACTCACGGAGCAAGTTCTGCGCGAAGCGGATGCTCTGAGTTTTATTGATAGTTTTTAGGAGTAGACTGATTTCACCCATGTCCAAGCAACTGCAAGAACGGATTCTTTCGCACGTCAAAAGCGGAGGATACCGCCCCAAAAAACGCCGACATCTCGCCAAAGAGCTTGAGATGTCCGGCGACGAAAATTACCCCGAGTTTAAAGACGCGCTTCGCGAGTTGGTCGATGCCGGCCACGTTGCCTACGGCGCGGGGAAGACGATCGTCATCCCGTCGAGTCATGAGCCCCGCGACACTTTTGTCGGCACGTACCGGCAGAACAAGCGCGGCTTCGGCTTCGTGGTGCCGCGCGATCCAACCGGCAAAGAAGACCTGTTCATCGCCCCCGGCGACCAGGCCGGCGCGATCACGGGCGATGTCGTCCGCGCGAAGATTACGAATAAAACCTGGCGCGAAGGCAAGCCCATGTGGTCGGGCATCGTGCTGGAAGTCGTCACCCGCACCAACAAACGCTTCGTCGGATCGCTGGCGAAGGAACACCACGTGTGGAAGGTGTATCCGGACGGCAACACGCTGACCGACGCGATCCTCACGCCCGATGCGGCGAGTCGTCACATCAAGCCTGGCACCAAAGTGGTCGTCGAGCTGACGGTTTACCCCGAAGAGGGCGAGCCCGCTCAAGGCGTCATCACCGAAGTACTCGGCCAGGCCGGCGAGAAGGACGTCGATCTCAAGAGCGTCATCGTGCAGTTCAACCTGCCCGGCGAATTCCCCGCCGCCGTGCTCCAGCAGGCGCGCGAGGCGGTTGATTCATTCGATCCGAAAAGCGAGAGACATCGCCGGTTGGATCTGAGCGACGAAACGATCGTGACCATCGACCCAAACGATGCCAAGGACTACGACGACGCCATCAGCCTCAAGCAGCTCGACAACGGCTACTGGGAATTGGGCGTTCATATCGCTGATGTGTCGCACTTCGTGAAGGAGGACACCGCGCTCGATGTTGAAGCGCGCGAGCGCGGCAACAGCTCGTACTTTCCCGGTTACGTCATCCCAATGCTGCCGGAGATTTTGAGCAATGGCGTGTGCTCATTGCAGGAGGCTGTGCCTCGACTTTGCAAAAGCGTGTTCATCACTTACGACGATGACGCGCAGCCGATCAAGGCTACTTACGCCAACACGATCATCAAGAGCGCGAAGCGATTGCGATATGTCGAAGCGCAGAACATTCTCGACAAGTCGCCAATCATCCATCATCCCGAGGGCGAACGAACCGTTCGCGACTATCCCGCGAACGTCGTTGACCTGCTGTTCCAGATGAATGATCTGGCGCGGCGTCTTCAATCGCGTCGCCGCAAGCAAGGCCAACTCGTCTTGGACCTGCCTGAGGTTGAACTGGTGCTGGATGAAGAGGGTAAAGTCGTTGACGCGGTGCCCGAAGACACAAGCTTCACGCACACGCTGATTGAAATGTTCATGGTCGAAGCGAACGAAGCAGTCGCGCGATTGCTTCATTCGCTGGATGTGCCGTTCCTCCGCCGCGTCCACCCTGAGCCGGATGTGGCCGATTCGGATCGGCTTCGCCACTTCACGCACTCCACCGGTTATCGATTGCCAAAAGACATGGATCGCCACGCGCTGCAGGCGTTGCTGGAGCACGTCCGTGGGAAACCGGAAGCGTTCGCCATCAACCTCGCGATTCTGAAAAGCCTCACCCGCGCGGAGTATTCCCCGCAACCCTTAGGGCATTTCGCGCTGGCAAGCGAGCATTACTCGCATTTCACCAGCCCGATTCGGCGCTACGCGGATCTAACGATTCACCGCTTGCTGGATGCATATTTCGATGCGACTGGAACGCATGGCCGCGATGCCACGCACCGCGCGCCACGCGGCGGAAGAAAATCGAAACCGAAGCTTGAGGACATCCCGTCATACGACGCCCTCGTCGAGTTAGGCAAGCACATCAGCTTCACCGAGCGACGATCTGAAGATGCCGAGCGCGAGCTGCGCCAGGTCAAGCTGCTTGAGCTCCTGAAAAACCACGTCGGTGAAGAATTCATCGGCGTGATCACGGGCATCACCAACTTCGGCATCTTCGTGCAGCTTCGGGCGTATCTCATCGACGGGCTGATCCGCTATGAAGACCTCACACCGGATGATTACTGGCAGGTGGATGAGCGATCTGGCAGCGTGAAGGGAAGAAGAAGCGGAATCCGCATCGGCGTCGGCGATGTGGTGCGCGCCCGCATCGCGAAGGTGGATGTGCCGCGCAGGCAGCTGGACCTGGCCATCGTGGATTTCGTGAAACGCTCGGGTGGAAGACAGCTTGATCAGCCGCCTGGGAAGGACAAGAAATCAAAGCACCAGCGCAAGCACGATAAGCATCGGCGTGGTGGAAACGCGCAAAAACACGGCCGCCGCACGCGCCGATAGATTCTTCTTGACCGGTGCAGGCACTCGGTCGATATAATGCCTGCATGCAGTACACGATCAGACGGGTACCGAAGGTGATCGACACAGCGCTCCGTGCCAAGGCAAGGTCACAGCGCACGAGCTTGAACGAGGCTGCAATTGATGCTCTGAAACGCGGACTCGGGGTGTCAGATTTACCCGCGAAGAAGCGCACTGTGAGTGACATCGTCGGCACATTCACATCGGAAGATGCCAAAGCCTTTGACGAAGCGCGCGAGATTTTCGATCAAATCGATGAGGATGCGTGGCGATGAAGATCGCTATAGATACGAACCGCTATCGCGACCTGCGCGAAGGACACCTGCCAACAATTTCAATCATGGAGAGCGCGGAGCAGATCCACGTTCCATTCGTCGTGGTGGCCGAGCTCAAGATTGGCTTTGGGCAAGGAAAGCGTAGAGCCGAAAATGAACGAATTCTCGCGAGCTTTCTTTCCAAGCCGCAGGTGGCAATCGCCTTTCCAGATAAAGAGACTATCGAAGCCTACTCGGAGATATTTCTCGATTTGAAATCACGTGGAACGCCGATTCCGCCGAACGATCTTTGGATCGCGGCGCTTTGTATTCGCAATAACTGGAGTCTCTATTCGCGCGATCGGCATTTCGACTTGTTGACGCGGGTAGTGAAGGTTCGAGAGCCTTAAATGCGATTGCTCTTGCGACGATTGCATGTCGCGCAAAGCACGCAAAGATTCCCACACGTGCTTGTGCCGCGAACGCGCGGAATCACGTGGTCGAACTGGAGGTTGGTGGTCGACGCGCACTTGACGCATTGCCCCTTGTCTCGAAACCAAACGAGTCGATGCACGAAGCTCAGGGGCGTTGGACGGCCGTCGATCGAGGGTGAGTCGAAGTTCGGTGCCTCGATCTCGGGGATTGGTTGCATCGCTTCTTTTAGCTCAATGAGCGTCGTAGTCTGAGCGAGATCGTGCTCCGTCCAAATGTCGAGATACGCCACGCAGGTTAGCCAGCCTAGCTTTGGCGAGCGTCTAACGATTTCCGTGCTTCTACCCATCCGATTCGCTCGCGGTGGATCGATGTGCGAAACGAGGTAGCATCGCCCATGCGTTATCGGGTCCCACGGTAAGACTACTGTCCCTTTGGCCCCACGGAGAATGCAGAATGCGGTATTCGCGAGTTCCCATCCGAAGGCTTTGACCTTGCGATCGATGGGAAGATATGGGGGCGGCGATAATCGAGGTCCGAATCTCAGTTCCAAGTGCTCGTAGATTCGGTCGAAGGCGGTGATTCTGGAAGCTTGCATCCAGAGTATTTCGTCACTCCGACAAAGCTACTTTCGTCGCATGGCTCACGACGCACCGGCCAAGTGCGCCAGCCATTCCAGTAGCTCAGTACCGACGCGAGCCAAAGAATGACCCGCTGATCGCACATATCACTGCTTCTGCGGCGATCCAAAGGACCGACAGTGCCACTGCGGCACCGGCGGGATCCATCCCGATCAATCGACCCTTGCTCCGCCGAATTCGAACAACGGCGACGATCCCGAGAATCAGGCTCGTGATTGAGAGACTGAACCAGGGAATAGCGTCAATTGGCGCTTGCAGCGCGTGCAATCGATGACCAACCCAAAACGGTCGCAATCGAATAATGATTCGCACAATCGGACACGCAAGAATCGCGGCGATTAGCGCTAAGACTGCGAGTGCACTGACGCTCGTCTGAGTTTGCGGCGATTCGTAGTCGACCGGCGCCGGATTCACTCCAGCCAGTCCTTCTTCTTCAAACGCGTCGGCACGTATTCTTCCGTGACGTAGCTGATGTCCTTGGTGATCAGCGATTCGACTTCCATCTTGAAGCCGTTCTTCAGCATGCGATCGATTTCCTTCTGCCACTGCTTGTTGTCTTTGAACCACGGGTAGGCGGCGATCTCGCCGGCGCGTTTTTTGTCGTTGTCGTTGAGGTCGATCTTCACATCATCGGAGAGATCGCACTCGTCGTAATCCTTGGCTCGGATGCCGAGGAAACGCGCTGTCGGGATCGCGAGTCGTTCGCTTTCAAAGGCCAGAGAGATCGAGCCCTGCTTGATCACGCTGTAGATGTAATGTCCCCACGGATCGCAATCGAGCAGACAGATGATCGGAAGCTTCGCTTCGTTGGAAAAGCGTTGAAGCAGCCTGCGCACGCCGCGCGGGGGTTGGCCGCCGCCGTGGGTGAGGATGCAGTTGTGTTCTTCCCAGAATCGATCTTCGTTGAAGCGATTCCACACCGTGCCTTTTTCAACGTGCAGCACGAAGTCGGCGTCGATTTTCTTGAACTGAATGACATCGCCTTCGGTGATGCTCGGGATCGCATATCCGCCGCTGCCCATTCGCCGGCAATCGATTTCATCGCCTTTGTCCACAACCGTGATGTTGCCCACCATTGCGCCGCGATTCTCTGCGAAGATGTGTAGCTCTTCGCGCAGGCTGCTCAGCGAGACTTCCAGATCTTCCAGGATGCCGTCCGATTCACTCTGGTCTGCAAAAGTCTTCTCCTTCGTCCCCGCCACCGTGTGCAAGCCTTTGTAAAACATGCCTCGCAGCGACAGCGATTTCTCGGCGGCGATCAGCTCCTTGATCGAGCTGCCGTGCAAGACCGTCTGCATGAACTGCTTGGCCTGGTTGAGATTGAACAGCTCGCGCGTGGCTTTGCCGGATCCCATCTGCAGGATGCCGCGCTTCTTGTTCCAAAGCGTGTTGGAGCGCGTGCGCTGCGGGATGGCCAGCGTAATCTCGCGGCCTTTGAACGCTGAATCGCGCACATCATCCGCCAGCTCGACGATCTTCCCGAGCGTAACTTTATCGCGCTCGCGGATGCGCTTGTTGACGCGGTCATTCGATTTAGATGATTTTCGTTTTGCCATGATTCGTATAACGGGCTATCGGCCCGTGCTGAGTACTTGGCACGGGCTGGTAGCCCGTGAGACAGGATTAGAACAACTCGTCGTCGGATGAACGCTTCTTCGATTTCTTTTTCGACTTGCCGGATAGCTTGACAAGATTTTCCTTCGATTCGCTCGTCTCGCTCGGCGCGTCGGGCTGCGCAACCCGCGACTCGACCAGCACTACGCCTTCATCATCTCGTAGCGATTGCTCGTCGTTCTTGATCGTCTTGCCTTCTTCATCGAGCTTTGCGTCGGCGATCGCGGTGCGTTTTTTCGCCTGCTTGAGCAGGGCTTCGTACAGCTTCTTTGCATCCGTTCCGTTGATGGCGTTGACGGATTTGCTGATCTCGCCGATATAGCGCTCGAAGACATCACGACGCGCGCTCTCACGCTGCATGCGCTGACGTTTACGCAGATAGGTGCCGAGCTTTCGACCGCATTCCATCAAAGCCAGCTTCATCTCCTTGCGGATTTCGTCGTAGTCGGCGATGGCTTCTTTTGATTCGCTGGTGAACGGCACCCACACGCTGGCCATGTGAATCATGATGACCAGCGGGCCTTGCGGCAGACTTCCGCGCGGTTGTGTGAGGTTGTAATTTCGCCAGCCAGTTTCGGTAACAGCGCGGAAGCTGCTGCAACCCGATTGGCTGAACTGAAGCGGAACCCGATTCGCAAATCGAATGACGCGCGCAGTGTCGTCGGCGGCCAATTCTCCACCAAATGCGATCGCGGCCTCGATCTGGAAGGGCCGGCCGCGATACACATCCGGATCGCGACTGCTGGCAGCGTAAAATTCCGCCTTCACACCCTTCAAGAGACCCGCAAGAAGCTGCCGCACACCGATCGGCGCGAGGCAATCGGTGGGTGGCGGGCCGAGCTTGGCATCCTGGAATGCCTGGTACAGCTTTTCTACCGCCGGCGGTTCGACGCTGACGATGCGCGTGCGGCTGGTCAGTCCCGCCGCCTCGCAAAACTTCGCCGCCGTCGCGGAGCTGACGCGGCAAAAGCTGTCCTGCAGAAACTGGTACAGCGTGCCGCCCTCGCGGGCTTCGTAATCCTTGATCATCTGCAACAGCGTGCCCAGCTCAACGCCCTTGGGATGCGGCTCGATCTCCCGCGTCTCGGGAGGAAGCTGATCGGTCCCGCGGGGAAAGAAGATCACACCGTCTTTTTCGGTCGTAGTAATAGTTGGATCAACGCCCTTGGGGGCCGTTGCATCAACCAGATCCTGCGCATCATCCGCTTCCTGCGCGGTCGCAATGTGCTGCGCATCTTTTTTTGCATTGGTGAGCGGAAGATCATCCTGCGAATCGTCCGCGCTCACGCGCGAGGGAGGGACAAACGCGATTCGCGCATGCGGGTTGGCGATCGCGCAGAGCTCGAGAAATTCATCGACGCTGCCGCGACCTTTCTGATAGCGGCCTTCAAGTTCGATGCTCACGCTCGTGCCGGTTTCGTAATCTTCGGGATGCAGGAAACCCGGATCGCGCGTGCCGGCATTGAGTTTCTTGAATCGCTCGGGCGGAAAATCTTTCGTCTCGCGATCGTGCGTGACTTCTGCGCGATTGGTCTTGGTGTTCATCGCCAGCTCGATGTGATGAGCAGGCTTCTTGGCGTGCGGGCGCGTGTGGATGACCATCGGCTTGCCGGTGGTGATCAGCCCGTACATCCCCGCGGCGCTGATGCCGATGCCCTGCTGGCCGCGCGACATTTTCAGGCGGTGAAATTTTGAACCAAACAGCAATCGCCCGAAAACATTTTCCACCTGCTTGCGCACGATGCCCGGCCCATTGTCGACGACGGTCACGCGGTAGCGCGATTGCTTTGCGTTGGCGGGGCGGTCGGGTTGAAGGTCTTCGATCACCACCGTGAGGTTCGGCAGTACGCCCGCGTCTTCGCAGGCATCCAGCGAGTTGTCGACAGCTTCCTTGACGGTGGTAAGCAGCGCCTTGCGCGGATTATCGAAGCCCAGGAGGTGGCGGTTCTTCGCGAAGAATTCCGAGACCGCGATATCCTTCTGCTTGCCCGCCAGCGTCTCAGCCGTCTCGCGCTTTCGCTTGGGCAGCTTGGCTGGCTTTTTGAACAGCGCGGATTCTTCAACGGGGATCGCGTTTTTCTTGTTGCTCATCGGCTTCGAACGACGCTTCATAGCCAAAATCTCAGCGAGAATCCGGTGGCGTCGCGCCTCCTTGCACGAGTTATCGGCACTTGAACGAATCTGAATACAGCCCAATACAAGGATAGCCACGGAGGCACGGAGAGCACAGAGACTCAAACGAAAAATCTCTCTGTGTGCTCTGTGACTCTGTGGCAAATTCCTATCCGCGCGACAGCGCTTCGGATTGTTTGACGAAGCTGTCGCCTGCCCACTCGCCGTCCTTTGTGACCGCGCCTTTGGCTTTCGCCTTCGCCAGCGCCTTGGCCTCGGCCTGCCGTTTCACGAGGTCTGCGTGCGTGGTGAAATATTGGAGACTCTTGCCCTTGAAGTCTTCAATCGTCTCGAACTTGTGCTTGGCCATGAATTGCAGAAGTTCATCGCCCATTTTCTTGACCATGTCGTAGCCGAGCTTCATCACGCCGGTGCAGACTTGCACGGTGTCGCCGCCGAGCAGAATAAATTGCGCGGCGTCGAAGCCCGTCTCTACTCCACCGATTGCGCTCAATGTTTTTCCCTGATTTGGAAACTTATCGCGAATCGTTTCGGCACATTCTTTCACCATGCGCAGCGCGATCGGACGAACCGCCGTGCACGAATATCCGCCTGGAGTTGTGTAACCTTCGACCGTCGGCTCTGGGCGAAGCGTTTCAAGATCGACGCCCATGACGCATAGGATCGTGTTGATCGCACTCACGCCATGGCATCCCGCGCGAAGGGCGGCTTCACATCCATCCTGAATGTGCGTGACGTTCGGCGTGAGCTTCGCCCACACGGGAATTTTGCTCGCCTTGGCAACCCAGCCGCAGACTTCTTCCATGATCTCACAGTTCTGTCCCATCGCGGCGCCCATCTTTCGCTCGGGCAAGCCGTGTGGGCAGGAGAAGTTGAGCTCGAACGCATCGACGCCAGTCTCCTGGCATTTTTCGACGCATTCAACCCAGCGATCCTTGTTGTATTCCTCCATGATCGAAGCGATCAGACAGCCATTCGGATACTTGTCTTTCACCTGCTTGAATTCATCCAGCCAAGTCTGGAATGGACGATCGCTGATCAGCTCGATGTTCTGCCAGCCGTAGATTTCCTTGGATTGATCGGTCTTCAATCGCGCATAGCGCGGCGCGACATTAATGACTTTGCTCGCATCCAGTGAAATCGTCTTGCAGATAACGGCGCCCCAGCCGGTGTCGAACGCCTTCCCGATCACATTCGCATTCGTGCCGGGCGGGCCCGACCCGATGACGAACGGGTTGGGGAGTTTCATTCCATTAACGGTTGTTTCAAGCGTGGGCATTTTTCGCTCCGCGGAAAGTCTGCATCAGCACAAGGTACAACGCGAACGCCAAGCCGAAAGTCAGAAACCATGCGTACGTGTAAATTCTATCCCAGATCGGCGCGAAAGTGCCGGGACGAAGCTGATCGATGAATCCCGGTGCGCAGGGCAGAATCGCCAACACCAGCGCGATGATCGCGATCCAGTTGAAACCGTTTGAGTATCGATAGCGTCCGTTCGGATCGAACAGCGCCGGCAGATCGAGCCGCGCTTTTCGCAGCACCCAGTAATCGCAAATCAGAATCCCGCCGACTGCACCCAGCAGCGCGCTGTACGCAACCAGCCAGTTGAAGATGTAGCCGTGAGAACTCTCGATCAGCTTCCACGGCATGATCAGGATACCCAACAAAGCCGTAATGAGCCCGCCGACCCGAAAGTTGATGTGGCGCGGGGCCAGGTGCGCGAAATCGTTGGCGGGACTGACAACATTTGCCGCGATGTTGGTCGCCAGCGTGGCGATGCAGATCGCCAGCATCGCGATGATCAGCGCGACTTTGCTTTCCATGCGCATCAGCACATCAACCGGGTCCCAGACTGCTTTGCCGAAGATCACGATCGTCGCGCTGGTAACCGCCACGCCGATAAAGCTGTAAAGCGCCATCGTGGTGGGCAGCCCGATTGCCTGTCCGACGATTTGATCTCGCTGCGATTTTGCATAGCGGGAAAAGTCGGGAATGTTTAGTGACAGTGTCGCCCAGAATCCCACCATGCCGGTGAGCGCGGGCACAAAGAATATCCAGAACTGGCCGGCCTTTGCACCGCCCGGCGCGAACGCAGAAGGCTGTGATAGCGTTGGCCCAAATCCGCCGGCTTTCTGATATGCCCAGTACAGCATCAGCAAGCCGAGAATGATCAACAGCGGCGCCTTGATGTTGAGCAGAATGCGAATGGAGTTAATGCCCGCGATGATTACGGCGACGTTGATCGCCCAGAACAGAAGGAAGCATCCAAGCTGGGCCAGATTGATCCCGATGACCGGCAGCGGATCGCCCATCGATTGCTTGTTCATCAGCACCAGGGCGATCTTGTAAATCGCTTCGCCGCCGATCCAGGTCTGAATGCCGAACCATCCGCACGCGACGAAGGCGCGAAGCAGGGCGGGCACGTTCGCGCCGTAAGTCCCAAAACTGACGCGGCAATACACTGGGAATGGGATGCCATACTTCGTCCCCGCGTGTGCGTTCAAGATCATCGGAATCAGAACGATCAGGTTGCCCAGAAAAATCGTTAAGACCGCCTGCTTCCAATCCATGCCCTGATCGATCAAGCCCGATGCGAGCATATAGGTGGGGATGCACGCGCTCATCGAAATCCAGAGCGCCGCGATCGACCAGACCGTCCACTTGCGCTGCGCGATCGTGGTGGGCGCGAGATCTTCGTTGTAAAGCGGCGAGCGCGAGACGTCTTCGTGAAGCTCGACGAACTCGCGATTTTCCAATGTCGTCGACATATTGTTTTGAACCGCAGATGCACGCAGATGAACGCAGATTGAAAAGAAGCGAACATCAATCTGCGTTCATCTGCGTCATCTGCGGTTCCATTTCCTGTTTCACAGCGGAAGACATTCACCGCGTTTGATGAACTTTCCTTCGCCGGGAGTTCCCTTGTACTGGTTGTTCTCGATGATCACTTTCCCGCGCGACAGAACCGTCTCGGGATATCCCTTGATTTTCATCCCTTCAAACAGCGAGTAATCGCAATTCATGTGATGCGTCTTGGCGCTGACCGTGCGCTCCTTGTTCGGATCGTAGATCACGATGTCGGCATCCGAACCGACGGCGATCGTTCCTTTCTTCGGGAACATGCCGAACATTTTCGCGGACGCCGTGCAACAGATATCGACCCACTTGTTGAGCGAGAAGCCGCGCTCGATCACGCCGCCGTGGTACACCATACTGAGCCGATCTTCGACACCGGGTCCACCATTCGGAATCTTTCGGAAGTCGTCTTTACCCAGATCCTTTTGCCCCTTAAACATGAACGGGCAATGATCGGTTGAAACTTCCTGCAAGTAACCGAGCTTCAATCCCTTCCACAGCGGCTCGATGTTTTCTTTCGGCACGAGCGGCGGGGTGAAGACGTACTTCGCGCCTTCGAAATTCGGCTTGTCGTAACACGTTTGATCGAGAAACAGATATTGCGTGCACGTCTCGCCAAAGCTGGCGTGGCCCTCATCGCGCGAGCGGACGATTTCCTTCATCGCCGCTTCGCAGGAGACATGAACGATGAACACGGGCGCGCCCGCAACTTCACCCACGCGAAGCGCGCGAGCGACGCCATCCGCCTGCATCGTCGGCGGGCGCGATTCGGCGTGATATTTTGGCGCTAGCTTTTTCTGCGCAACCAGTTGCTCGATCATCTGCTGGATCGCGATGCCGTTCTCAGCGTGCACGAGAGTCATCCCGCCCACTTCGCCGGCGGATTGCATCACGCGGAACATCGTTTGATCGTCGATCATGAACACGCCTGGGTACGCCAGGAAAATCTTGAACGTCGTGATGCCCCGATCGACGACTTTCTTGAATTCAGATTTGTGTTTGTCTTCGTATTCCGTGACGGCCAGGTGATACGAATAATCGATCGCGCACTTTCCCTCAGCCTTCGCGTCCCAGTCATCCAAAGTCTGTGCAAACGTCTTGCCGTGATACTGGATGGCGAAATCGATGATCGTGGTCGTCCCGCCAAATGCCGCGGCGATGGTGCCGGATTTAAAATCATCCGATGAAATCGTCCCGCCGAAGGGAAGCTGCATGTGCACGTGCGGGTCGATTGACCCGGGAATCACCAGACGATTCGAAGCATCGATTGTGCGGTCCGCTTTCACCGGCAGGTTCTTCCCGATCATCGAAACCGTTTCACCGTCAATAAATACGTCCGCGACGTAATCGTCAGTCGCCGTAATGATCCGGCCGTTTTTGATCAGTATGCTCATGAAAAAATCCTTGACACGAAGGACGCGAAGAGGAGCGAAGTTTCACGAAGGGACTCAGGTTGCTTCTTCGTGAAACTTCGTTCCGCTTTGTGCTCTTCGTGTATGCATTTGGTATTCAGTTTTTCGCCGCTGTGGTGAAGCCGGCGTCGAGTGCGGCGCAGAGCTCATCGACTTGCGCTTTTCCGGCGTTGAGCATCAAGCCTGTTCGGATGACGTTTCCGTACACGCCGCCTTTGCCGATGAGCACGCCTTTATTCTTGCACTCTTCGAACACCCTGGCCGTGCCCTGGGGATCGGGCGTTTTGGTTTTGCGATCTTTCACCAGCTCCAGCGCCTGCATCATTCCCAAGCCACGTGCGTCGCCGATCATGGGGTGCTTTTCTTTCAGCTCGTTGAACTTTTCGCCGAGGTATGCGCCGGTGGTTTTGCAGTTCTGCAGGCAGTTCTGTTCTTCGATGACCTGCATCGTGCTCATCGCTGCAGCCATCGAAACGGGATTGCCACCAAAAGTGGCGAACGTAATGCCGGGGAATTTGTCCGCCACTTCCGGCGTGGCGATCGTCACCGCGACCGGCGCGCCATTTCCCATTCCCTTCGCGCTGACCATGATGTCGGGCGTCACGTTCCAGTGCTGAATTCCCCACCAATGCTCACCCGTGCGGCCCCACGCAGTTTGTACTTCGTCGGCAATGAACAGCCCGCCGTATTTCTTCGCGATGGCGGCGGCTTTTTCGAAATATCCCGGCGGCGGAACGATGAACCCGCCGCTTCCGATCACCGTCTCCGCCATGAACGCGGCGATTTCACCGGTGGTTGAAGTCTGAATGAGTTCTTCAATGTCCTCCGCGCATTTCAGGCCGCATTCCGGGTAGGTCTGCCCGAACGGACATCGATAACAATACGGCGCGTGCGCGTGATGAATTCCCGGAACCAGCGGCGGATGTTTCTTCCACGGACTTTGCCCGCATGCACTCAATTCCTGGATCGATCGGCCGGAATAACTATGGCGCAACACCACCAGCTCGATGCGATTGGTCGCAAACCGCGCCGCCATCATCGCGGTCTCGTTGGCTTCGGTTCCGCTGGATGTGAAAAATGACTTCTTGAGATTGCCCGGAGTCGTGCTTGCGATTTTCTCCGCGTAATCGCTTTGCGGACCATTCGCGTAAAGCGTTGAGGTGTGATTGATCTTCTTCACCTGCTCGGTGATCGCCTGCACGACCTTCGGATTCGCGTGGCCGACCGAAACCGTCAGCACGCCGCCGAATGCATCGAGATATTTCTTGCCGGCGCTGTCCCAGACGTAATTGCCTTCGCCGCGCACCAGCTCGATCGGCTCCTGGTAATACATGCTGACGGCGGGGAAAAGATATTTCTTGTGCTTCTGAACGGCTTGCGAAAGGCTCATGAAGTGTCTCCAGTTGTGGCGTGCGACCGCGCATGTTAAAGCGCAACCTCTGCAACACCAAACAAATTCAACCGCTGATTTCGATCGGCGTGGTCGCGAGGTCTTTTCCGTCGGCGGTGATGTGGATGATGCACCGACCGAACAGCCCGTTGATGCGGGCGGGGTTCAGCGTCACGCCGAACGCGTGATCCTGGGATGGCGGGTTGATTTCAAACTCGCAGACCTGCTCCTTGTTGCGCGTCACTTTGAGCTTTAGCGCGGTGTGTTCGAACGCGTTGAGCACCATCGATACGATGATTTCTTCGTCGGCGCGAAACGACTCGGTCGCATCCACCGGCTTGCCGTTTTCAATGCGCCGATAGGTCTTGAGCTGATCGATGATGTTCTCAGGATATTTGTGCAGCTTTGCGTCGCGGGGCGGATACGGGCGCATCACCAGCGTGCCTTCTTTAGGATCCACCTTGATGTCGTTTCCGCCGCGCGCGTGCGAGATGAAATGCGTCTTCACCGAATCATATTTGCCCTCGTTCATTTCGGCGGGAGGCACATTCACTTCGAAATGCAGGTGTGGCCCGCTCGCGTAACCGGTGGCGCCGGACAGGCCGATCGAATCGCCGGCCCGCACCTTCTCGCCGAGCTTTACCGACGCGCCGTTGTGTTTCAGGTGGGCATAGCGCGCGGTCGACCCGTCGTCGTGCAGGATAATGACACGGTTGGCTTTGCTGCGCATGTCCTCGGTGGTGCCGCCTTCCGTGTTCGATTCGACGACTTCGATCACAACACCCGCGCGCGACGCGCAAATTGTCGAGCCTTCGGGCATCTGAAAGTCCACCGCGTTCACGCCTTGATGCGAAAACTTTCCATCGAAACCCTGCACGATCCGGTACGCGTAGCCTTCCTTGAAAGGCAGGGCGTAATCAAAATCTTCCGGGCGCGACTTGCTTGAGCGAAACCCGTAAAACCAGGTCCAGCTGTTCGAAAAGCGCGTCGCCAGGCGAGCGTTGATGCGCGAGAAGCGCGACAGCATCAGTGACTTGTGGGGATCGATAACGGCAATGATGGGGAGCTTTGCGCTGCTGGAGAGGTTCTCCAGCTGCGGACAGTCAACCATAATCGTAATCGGAAAGTCAGATTTGCTGGCCGCCCAGATGGAAAAACCGTGGTCGGCGGTTTTCTGGTCGCGTAATTCGATCGGTTTTTCGTCCCGCGGGGGTATGGCGGCCCCGAGGAACACAAAAGTCAGCAGACTGATTGCTAGCAACGATCTTTTGGACACAACGAACTCCAACTGCCGATAATTGCTACTCAATTACACAGATGGACAGGCCATCTGCACCTTGGTTCGTTCTCGCAAAGGCAAAACATGTTCTCGAAACCAATCGAAACTCTCGAATCGCGTCGCATGCTTGCGGCCCAGATCAACTTTAGCGATTTCTCCGACATCACGCATCTGTCGCCGAACGGTTTTGCCAGCAACCCGATCACCAGCTCTAACCGCTTGCGCATGACCGACAACCAGTTAGCCGAAGGTCGCACGGCATGGTTTGATACGGCGGTTCCGATCGACACGTTCCGCACCGATTTCATCTGGCGGCCACAGGGCAATGCGCCGATCGCCGATGGATTCACGTTCTGCGTTCAGAACGACGGTCTCACCGCCGAAGGTTTTGGCGGGGCGGATCTCGGCTACAAATCAATCAACAACGCCGTGGCCGTCGCGTTCAACATGTACAACAACAATAACGGCGGCTCGATGATGGGCTTTGCCTCCGACAGCGACACGCCTATCACCGCCACGGACATGTCGCCGATCGATTTGCACAGCGGCGACAAGTTCAAAGGCGTGATCACTTACAACGGCACAACGCTTTCGGTCACGATCACCGATCTCACGAACAAGACCGATGTGTTCACCACCAGCACGACTGTGGATATTGCGTCGGTTCTCGGGCAGCACACCGGCTTCGTCGGGTTCACATCGTCAACCGGCACGGCCGCTTCGTTCCAGGATTTCTTCGCATGGACGTACGAAGGATCGCTGTCGCCGCCGACCGTCGCCACGCCCGCCAACGCGACGCCGAACCCGGCAACGGATGACACCGTCGCGCTGGCAGTGCTCGGCGCGGATACCGGCGGTGAAGCCGGGCTGACTTACACCTGGAGCATCGCCCGCAAGCCCGCCGGCGCGCCCGATCCCACGTTCTCCGCGAACGCATCCAACGCAGCCAAGGCTTCGACCGCGACGTTCTTCAAAGATGGCGGCTATCGATTGCTCTGCACCATCACCAATGCAAACAACGTGACGACGACCAGCCAGGTGACCGTCAACGTAAACCAGACGACGACGGCGATCCGCGTCAGCCCGCACGCGCAGCACATTGCGCAGGGTACGACCAAGCAATACAGCGGCACGGTACTCGATCAGTTCGGCCACTCGATGCGGACGCAGCCGGCGATTACCTGGTCGCTGCAAAGCGGCGACGCCGGTTCGATTGACGCGATCACGGGCCTCTTCACGGCCGGCACGAGCAAGACGGGTCACGTGGTGATCGAAGCCGCCGTTGGCGCCATCACAGGCGTTTCCGGTGCGGCGGTCGTTGTTTGATCAGGCTGATCCTGCAGAAACAAAGCGGGCCGACTCGGCGTTTGTCCGACTCGGCCTGTTTGTCTATACTCGCTAATTCGATTGAAAAAGCCCGGTGATCGAAGTCCGGGGCCGTAGCTCAATTGGGAGAGCACCGCGTTTGCAACGCGGGGGTTGCCAGTTCGAACCTGGTCGGCTCCAGTTCAGAAAACGATGAACGCGAAACCGGCGCGGCGCGCTTGCTTCAGTGACCCTGTTCCTCTGATTTTTTCCAAATACTAAAGGTCCGTCCATCTCCCGCTTTGCTTTCAAACGCATCGGGCCGATCTTTGTCCGGTGCGGCAAAGCAGAACGTGACCGTCTTGCCGTCATCGTCGATCTTGTAAATTCCCAACTGCTTCTTCCCCTCGTTCGCGCCGGCTTTCACGTCGTAATCGATCTGCTTTGGATTCTTCGACGCATCCACCGTGAAGTCGGCAGTCATCAGCAGCGCGCCGTTGACCGTGACGGTGGTCGAATGATCCTTGCAAACGCGCTTGCCGGTTTTCGTCATCGCTTCCGGCATCACCATTCCGTCGCGCGTGCCCGAAACCATCTGCCAATCACCTTGCAGCTTTGCAAGATCGGCCTTCTCCGGATCGCCGGCTGCGAGGAGAAAAGTCAGCGACACGATTGCGACGATTGGCGTGATGATCTTCGACATGGTGGGCGACCATTTTCATCCGCGCGACATGATTGTCGATAGCAGTTGGCTCGCCGTTGATTGTTCGCATTTTGTTAGGTATAATCAATTTCCGCCCCGCGGTGTCGCCGCAGTGTCGACCTGGGGCCTGTCCGAGGAGGGGCCGATGAAGCAGATTCTTCACTCATCGCAACGAAAAACAATTCACAGCGCACCGTTCCCGGATGCCCCCAAAAATCCCGGAATGTCCCCGAATGTCCCCTGCGAAAACGCGAATGTGCAAAACCAACCCACTCAACTTCCGCCCCGGCAGGTCATTGCGGCGCGGCTGCTCGGGCGGGGGATGGGTGTGGTGGCGGTCGCGCGGCGATTGGGGGTTGATCGGAAATCCGTTCAGCGGTGGAGTCATCAGCCTCGCTTTGTCGCTGAGATTCAGCGGATGCTCGGCATCGTCGTGCCCGATCAGTTGCCGGTCGAAACGCCTTCGCCGAAGTCTGCAAGCGAGGTACAGCGTTGGGTTTGGAACGGTGTCGAATACAACAGCTTCGAGCGCTACCTGGCTGCCATCAATTCGGGCGCTGGTCGCTCGGCGGGTGAAACTTGCGTAAAGGCGTCCTCTTCGCATAATCCCGGCTCGTTTAAGCTGACGGAGAAGGTCTGAAATATGGCAAAAGCCCGCGCGATCGTGAAACGGCGAAAAGCCGTTCGCAACATCCGGAAAATCACCAAGACGATGCAGATGATCGCCACGGCGAAGTTCCAGAAATCGCTGAAGCGCGCGGTCGGCACCAAACCTTACACGTTGAAAGTCCGCGAGCTCGTGCGCGAGCTGGCCGCGAGTGTGGGGAACGTCGATCATCCGCTGCTGCGCCGGCCTGATGCCACCGAGCAGACCAATCGCATTGCGGTGATGGTTCTCACCAGCAATCGCGGGCTCGCGGGCGCATACAACGGCAGCGTGCTCCGCACCGCAATAGCGTTCATTCGCCAGCAGGAAGCGGCCGGCAAGCAAATCGACCTCTATGTCGCGGGCAAGAAGGGCATCAGCTACTTCAACTTCCAGAAGCGAGCGATCCTGCGGAAAGCGGAAACGCCCGACAACCCGATGTTCGCCGACGCCGATCGATTGGCTGGCGAGATGATGCAGCGCTTCATCTCCGGTGAGATCGATTCGGTCCACATCGCGTACATGAATTTCATCAGCACCGGCGTGCAGAAGCCGGAAGTGATGACGCTGCTGCCGCTGGCCGGCATCGCCGAGCTTTCGGCGCACATCGGCCAACAGCTTGCTGAAGGCGAAGCGCAGGTGGCTGCCGGCGCGCTGGACTCGCGACGCAGCGGCGCGGACGTTGCCGCCGCCGCAACACCGCTTCACACCGAAGTCACTTACGACTTCATGCCCAGCGCCAAGGAATTGCTCGATGAGCTGCTGCCGCTGACGGTGAAGACCGCGATTTTCCAGTCGTTCCTCGACGCCGGCACCAGCGAGCACGTCGCGCGCATGGTCGCGATGAAGAGCGCCACCGACAACGCCGACAAGATGCAGAAGGCATTGACGATGCAGTACAACCGCGCCCGCCAGAGCCAGATCACCACCGAGCTATCGGAAATCATGGGCGGCGTGGAAGCGATGAAGTAAGGAACAGTGAACTGAACGGTGAGGGGAACTGAAGGGGTGAGGGGGATGCTACTTCGCGGGGGCGGGTTCTTCGACCGGCGATGGAATCTTCGTGGGGAATGCCGCCAGCGCATCCTCCAGCGACGGGGTCAAGACTTCATTCGCATTGCAGCCGACGCGCTGCCGCGCTTTCGCAAGATCGCCCTTGAACAGCCACACGCCGATCACAGTTTTGATTTCGGGGAAGCGCATCCGAATCCGCTTGCACATTCGCCGCGCGTGCATGATTCCCGAAGGCGGCAGCGCCGAGATGACCGTCGTCGTTGTCCCCAGCTCGTTGATCTCGTCCAGGATCTCGCTGGAGAGCTTCTCGGAAGAAACCACGCTGGCAGAATAGCCGCGCGCTTCGAGCAGCTGCTGAAGCATCAATGCAGCCAGCTCGTCGGCTTCGTTGTACGCGGGCACGAGCACGGCATCGACTCCGCCGTGGCTTCGCGTGGGGGCGACATCATCTTCGCCGAGCTCATCGATGATGTCGCGCATGGCCTGGTAGATAAATCGCAGCCGCTCGCGATCGAGATTGCCGCGATGGACATCTTCCACCGCCATCGCCAGCGCGGGCAGCAGGATCGCTTCAAACGCTTCAGTAAGCGACGATTTCGTGCTGCGCTCCTGCGCCAATTCCATCGCTTCTTCCTGATCGAGCGCCAGCAAACGCTGATAGAACCGCTCGGCCGGCTCGAACGCGGGCGTGTCGCTCAGCAGGATGTCGAGGAATGCCAGCTGCGGCACGTACTTTCCAAGCACCACCACAATGACCGTCAGCGGCGTGCTGAGCAGCAGCCCGATCGGTCCCCACAGCCACGTCCAGAAGACCGCGGCAACAAGAACCGCAACCGTCGAAAGCCCAGTGCTCGATCCATACAACAGCGGCTCGAACACGTTGTTGGTGATCAGCTCAACGACCAGAAACAGCGCGACCGTCTCGAGCACCGGCGCGCTGCCGGGAAAATTGCCGATCGATACGATGATCGGAAACGCCGCGCCCAGCCACGCGCCCAGGTACGGCACGAATCGCAGCAGCGCGCACATCAAGCCAAACAGCAGCGGGTTGGGCACGCCGATTACCAGCAGTCCAAGAGAGATCGCAATGCCGTATCCGCCGTTGATCAGCGACTGCATCAGCAGATACCGGCTGATGCGCGTGGCGGCGTCGTCGATCGCCTGCGTCGTGACGGTAATCTGTCCCTGGCCGATCAAGCGGATCAATCGGTCGCGCAGATCTTCGCGCGCCAGCAGCATGAAAATAGTGAAGACGATCACGATGCCCGTGACGCCCAGCGGGTGCAGCAGCGTGAGCACGGTCGCTTGAAGCGTCTTGAACGGGCTGGTGACTTGTCCGCCGATCATCACCCAAAGCGGGTTGGTGCGGGTTCCGGGCGGCTCGGGATGTTTTCCGGTTTCAGCGACTTGCGCCGGCGCGCTGGCCGGCGCGGTTGCCGGGCCGGCGACTTGCTGCGAAATCTTCTCAGCCGTGCGCTCGACCGCAGCGAACATTCCGCCACCTTTGGGGAGCAGCCTGCTCAGCTTGTTGGAAATATTTTCGGAATATCGGGGCAGGTCTTCCCCCAGTTCCTGCGCCTGCGTGAAGACCCCATAACCCACGCCGGCCACCGCCGCGAGTGCAAGGATGACAACGATGATCGTGCTAGGAACGCGTTGCAATCCCCATCGCTCCAGCCGGATGACCAGCGGTGCGAGGAGGAACGTCAGCAAGACCGCAAGCGCCAGTGGAATCAGCACTTCGCTGGCGAAATACAGAAGGGCGATCACCAGGCAGATGGTGGCGAGCAGGACAAAACGCTGGTTTCTTTCGGGGTTGTTGGCACGGGCCATGCACCGCTACTGTACGCAGAACTTCGACTTTCGTGCAGCGCGGCTAATAAATTGAATCCAGTTCAGGATGTGCGGCAAAAAAGGTGCACGGCAGGAAAACCGGAATTCTTCGGTCTTTTCGCGGCGCTTTACCCGGACTTTCGCCGATATCGATACCGAAGGGGAGAAAATTTTACGTTCTCCGTTTGTATGCCGCGCACGCGTTTGTACAACCCACTGCCAGGAACCCGCCTGCCCAGCGTGATCGCCATCGTTATCACGCTGGCGGTCACCGTTTCAATCTGCGCGCACGCCGCGGCGCCGGCCACTCAACCGTCCGCCTCGCAGCAGACCGAGAACCAGTGGTCTGACGTTGTCAGCACTTTCGCGAAGGCGCTGACTGATGCCGATTCGGATGCGCCGCTGCGAACTCTGCTCAGCGATGCGACTGTCATCCGCCAGTTCGGACGCACGCAGCGCGATTCGATCTTCACGCTGCACCGGAAAACGGCCGGACTTTCAGCGCTGGCGGTTCATGGGTACATCGAAGCGCCCAGCACGCTGGCGAGCGACCTTTCGGGCGATGTTCACGAAGCCGACGATCTTCCAGACTCGCTCAAAAAACAGTTCTCGCCCGATGACGATGAAGCCCTCGCCCGCGCTAACGTAACGGCCGCGAAGTGGGTGGCGGCTTCGCTTTCGTCGGCGCCGACCGATCCGATTGGGGTGATCGTGCTGTGGCGAAAGAACGAGCCCGCGCCGATCTTCGTGCTTCTAAAAGGGGAAATGGACAATGGCAAGCTCAGCATCACGCAAGTGTGCTTTGGCGATCCCACCGCGCCGGCAAGTTCACCCGCGGGCAACGTCGCCGGTTCGGGAGATTGAAGATAGACTTCCCGCCATGCGCATCCTTCGCGTGGCTGTAATCGTTTCTCTCCTCCTCACCGCGCCCTCTTTTGCATGGTGCTATAAAGAGCACATTCAATTCGCGCGCATCGCTGCGTCGCGTCTGCTTGCCGATTCTTCGACTCCGCCAGAAATGAAGAAGTGGCTGGAAGAATCCATCCCCGCGCGTTTGGACATGGACGGCGAGAAGGAATACTTCCTTCACACTCATCTCGGCATGGACATCAAAGGCTACGAAACAGGCCTGCTCCACTGGACTTACATGCCGGATGTCCGCGCGAACGATAAATCTTTTCCGGATGTCAAGGAGTTCGAAGCGCCCGAGCAGAAGATGCACTTTCTGGACATGGAGATTTTTCTCCCGGGAAAAACGCCGCGCGTCTTCAAGAGCGATCTGACGGGCAAACCGCCGGCCGAGGCCATTCCGAAGGACTGGAAAGACGAGCGCTACAAGCAGGCTGGTTTCCTGCCGGTGCGCATCCCGCAAATTTACGGCGAGCTGGTGAAGGCGATTCGCGAAGGCCGCCTGCATCCAACCGGCCCGGACGACGAGAACAACGCCGAGGTGTACGCAGGCTATCTCGCTCACTATCTGGCCGACAACACGCAGCCGCAGCATGCGACGGTCGATTTCCGCAGCCACTCATTTTTCAAAGTGCAGCGGAAGGCTCCCAATGTTCATTCATCGATGGAATATCAGATGTGCGATGACGAACGAGACTATCCTGAGCTGCGGCAGGAATTCTGGCCGCTGTTCACGCAGCAGCTGGATCAATTCAGCGATCCGGTCGTGACGGACGATCTGTTCGTCGCAACGATCCAGGTTGCCCGAACCAGCTACGATGCGCTGCCGCTGATTGGGGAGGCGGCCGTCAAGTCGGTCAAACCCAGCGGCGGAAACAAGGCCGACACCATCGATTGCGAGCAGTTCTTCCGCTACGAAGGCACGATCAACGGCCGACCGACCAGCGTCATGAAGATGAAAGCCAGACAGACGGCTTGGGCCGTCAAGCGCATCGAGCGCGTCTGGAAACAGGCGTGGCTGGAGGCCAAGCGAGGCTGACGGATCAATTTAATTAGAAAACTGGCGCGCCGCACGCGGTTTCTTATCCGCCATCATGATCGTGCAGGAACGCGCGGATCGTCCCGAGGAACGATTCGTGCTCCTGGTAGATGGGCATGTGCGCGCTTTGCTGAAATACCACCAACCGCGCGTTGTGAAATTTCGAGAGATAAAGCGCCGCGGTATCCGGCGGGACAATGCCCTGCTGGCCGCACGTCATGAGCACCGGCGCTTTGATCTGGTCAAACTCAGCCAAGCGATCGTAGGTGCGCAGCAGGCCGCTGATTTCGATCTGGTTGGAGCCGTGCAGGACGCGATACGCATCGCGCGACTGCTTCGAAATGGAAGCGTTCCATTCGCTCGGCTTGTTCCAGCCGCTGAAGATGAACCGGTCGAAAAATTTCTGGTAAGCGTCGCGGTACTCCGATGCCCCAGTGCTCAGGTCATGCTCGTGGCGACGGATGGTCTGACGTGTCTCGCGCGGAAGCTGATCGAGAAGATGCTCGGCATCGGCGATGTAACGCTGCCCGGAAAAGATTGGCCCGCTGAAGATCGCGCCGCGCAGGCCGCTGGGTTGCAGGAGGAGATACTCGCTGCCAAATACGCAGCCCCAGTCGTCAGCGAAGATGAACGCGCTGCTCAGCTCCAGGTGATCGCGCAGGGCGTCGATTTCCATCGCAAATCGGTGGGGCGTCCAGAGCTGGTCATCGGCGGGATGATCGGATCGTCCGCTGCCGAGCTGGTCATAAAACACGATCGGCCTCTCGTCGGAAAGCGCTTCGAGTGATCGCAGATAGTCGTGCGAAAGCCCTGGCCCGCCCGCAACGACGATCAGCGGTGTGCCGGGGCCGCTGCCCACCATGCGGTACCAGATCTTCCCGCCGGTGACTTCCACGTATCCCTCTTCAACGCGACGATTGCTCGCGCAGCCGATCGTGGCGAGCGCCAGCAACACGACGCAAATCATTCGTGCGAATGTCATTTATTTTGGCTCGTCTTCTCCCGGCGGAATTTCCAGGTCGGGCTCCACTTCAACAAGATCCTGCGCCAGCCGCGAAAGAAAGAATTGCAGCTCGTTCTCGGCAACCGACGAGGGCAGCGGGTCGCGCAGATCGTACTGGTGGTTGTGATCTTCCGTTGAATCCTCACCGCGGCGTTCGCCTTCGGTAATGATGTGATGCTCAAAAGTCACCGCATCTTCATGACTTTGCATGATCACCAGTTCGCCCCATCTCCAGGCCAGGTGCACGCGCAGCGAGAGCTGGTTTCCCCAGGCGCTCACACGGTGAGTAACGCGGTTGGCGGCCAGCATCTTGACGAGCGAATCGATGGCTGGCAAAACCGCGCCGTTGAGGAATTCGGCGTAGTTACGGTTGTAATCCTGCTGCTTCTCCAAGGCCTCGCGTTCGGCAGCGAGCTTTTCGGCAGGGACATCGGTGAACGGCTGGACGCGACCCAGGAACCATTTGAGGAAGGCTTTTTCCATTGTTCGCCTAAAATCATACCGCAGAATTTTGTTGGGTGCTGGGAACGGGGATTGGTACAATCCTTGCCGACAATCGTAATAAAACACAGCCCCTGGGAGGAGCCATGAGAGCATCACTGATTGAAACACTCGAATCGCGACAGTTTTTAGACGGCGTTTCCAGCGCACAAGACCTGGTTGACGCGCTGAAAGCCGCCGCTGATCGTAAAGACAACTGGGTTCCCGTGCAGTACGCCGACCCGGTGCTGCGCACTCTGCCAAACATCAAGCGCACCTACAGCGGCGAGTTCAGCGTGCCCAGCCAAAATCTAACCGGCACTTTCACGCTTCGTATCCGTAAGGAAGAACTTCGTGTTGGAGGATATGCAGCGCTACGCGGCACACTCGATATCACCACGAATCTCTACCCGACGATGCATGCAGACATGACCTACGGAAAGATCCGCGACAACCTGCGCGTTAACGCGACGCTCGTAAGCACGGTTCCAGCGGCTACCGCCACGGTTTTCGGAAAGGCAAACACCAGCGGTTCGCAGATCAAGGGACAGATCGACGTCACTGGCGCGGTCACATTCTCTTCGACCTACGTGATCAACAAGGTCGTCGCCGGCTAGGCAATTTTCTTTAACCTGTAAAAGTACAGCCCGCGGACCCATCGATCCGCGGGCTTTTTTTTCGCGGTCTACGCAGCCTAGCGAACCGGCACAACTTTGCCGCGCGCCTTGTCGATCTGTCGACCCAGAGTGTCGAGCTTCTGGACCAGTGATTCACCGTCCTTCCGCGCGCTTGCGATGTTGGGCTGAAGCGCTTTCGCAGCAGCAGGAGTCAGGTCGGCGTTCAGCGAGCCTTGAATGGCATTGAGCTTATCGATGAACGGGCGATACGCAGCGCGAACATCATCAGTGGCCTGTGCAATCTGGTCGAAGTTTGCTGCCACCACTTCGCGGCGTTGCTGCACGGTTGCTTTCACTTGCGGATCGCTGGCGTTTTCCGCTTCCCATTGCCACTTGGCGAGGTATTCGTCGCGATGATCTCGCATCGTCTTGCCACGCTCCGCGGCTTCGTTGGCTGAAGCTTGTAGATCGCTCACCGCAGCCTTGAACTTTCCAAACGTGTCAGGGAGATACCCGGTGCGTCCGATCTCGTTGAGCAGTTCCACCGTGCGATTCACCTGCAGCGTGCTCTCGCCCAGCGAATCGTAAACTTCATTCATGCTTTTGACGGTGACGGCTGCCTTGCTTGGAGGCTGCATTGTCGAGCATCCGATCGACATGGAGGCGATCGTGCAGAAAGCGAAAGCAAGAACCGTACGGATCGAGACCAGCGCGTTCAGTCGCATCGCAAGCTCCTTCTGATCAAGAGACGAATTCGATCATCACACGCAAAAATTGTAAGGCGCGGTCCGTTCGGTGCACAGGTGGGAAAAGAAGCGGTGAAAAGAGAAGAAGCCCACGGCTTGGGCATGGGCTTCTGACTCATGCGCGTCGAAAATCGTGCGAGTCGGTTACTCTTTCACTTCGTATTCGGCGTCGATCACGTCCTCGTCTTTCTTTTTCTCGCCGCCTTCGGTCGTGCCGCGATCGCTCTGCGCTTCCGGCGCCGGCTGCGCGCCGGGTTGAGCGCCAGGCTGGCCGCCTTGCTGCTTGTACATCTCTTCGGCCAGCTTGTAGCTGACGGTGGTGAGATTCTCCATGCCTTTCTTGATGCGATCGGCTTCATCGCTCTTGAGCGCTTCCTTGAGCACGTTAATGGCGCCCTCAATGTTGCCGCGCACTTCGGCGTTCACTTTCTCGCCGTAATCTTTGAGCGATTTCTCGGTCTGGTACACCAGGTTTTCACCCTGGTTTTTCAGATCGATGACTTCGCGGCGCTTTTTGTCTTCAGCCGCGTGACTTTCGGCGTCTCGCTTCATCTTTTCGATTTCTTCCTTGCCAAGACCGCCGCTGTTCTGCACGGTGATCTTGTTTTCTTTATTCGTGCCCAGGTCCTTCGCGCTGACGGTGAGAATACCGTTCACGTCAACGTTGAAAGTCACTTCGATCTGGGGCACGCCGCGCGGCGCGGGTGGGATGTCGGTGAGATTGAACGTGCCGAGCAAACGGTTGTCCTTCGCGAACTCGCGCTCGCCTTGCAGCACGTTGATCGTCACTGCGTTCTGATTATCTGAAGCGGTTGAGAACACTTCCTTCTTGCTCGTCGGGATCGTGGTGTTGCGCGAAATCAGCGCTGTCATCACGCCACCGAGAGTCTCGACACCCAGCGAGAGCGGTGTCGCGTCGAGGACGAGGATGTCCTTCACTTCGCCGGTCGCGATGCCGCCCTGGATCGCGGCACCGATCGCCACGACTTCATCCGGATTCACGCTACGGTTGGGTTCTTTGCCCTTGAACAGATCTTTCACGAGTCGCGCCACCATCGGCACGCGTGTCGATCCACCGACGAGAACCACTTCGTCAATCTGCTCAGGGTTGAGCTTCGCGTCCTTGAGCGCATCAAGCAGCGGCTGGCGGGTTTTTTCCACCAGTGGGGTGATCAGCTGCTCAAATTTGGTGCGGGTGACGGTTGTCTGCAGATGCTTCGGACCGTTCTGATCGGCTGTAATGAACGGCAGGTTGATCGTCGTTTCCATCGAGTTGGAAAGCTCGATCTTCGCCTTCTCACAGCCTTCTTTCAGGCGTTGCAAGGCCATCGGGTCTTTACGGAGATCGATCCCTTCCTTCTTGCGGAATTCTTCTGCGACGAAGTTGATGAGCTCTTCATCGAAGTCATCGCCGCCCAGGTGCGTATTGCCGTTGATCGACAGCACTTCGAACACGCCATCGCCGACGTCGAGCACCGAGACGTCAAACGTGCCACCGCCAAGGTCGAACACGCAGACTTTCTCGTTTTTCTTCTTGTCGATGCCGTACGCGAGCGCCGCGGCGGTCGGTTCGGGAAGAACGCGCAGGACTTTGAGCCCGGCGATTTCACCCGCGTCTTTGGTCGCTTTGCGCTGCGCGTCATTGAAGTACGCCGGCACGGTAATCACCGCGTCGGTGACTTTTTCACCGAGATAATCTTCCGCGGTCTTCTTCAGGTCCTGAAGGATGAACGCACTCACTTGCTCGGGCGTGTATTCCTTGCCGCGAGCGCGGACTTTTACGAAGTCGTCGGCGCCGCCGATGATCTCGTACGGCACCATCTTTTCTTCCTGCGCCACCTCTTTATGTCGGCGGCCCATGAAGCGCTTGATGCTGAAGACCGTGTTCTTCGGATTCGTCACCTGCTGATGCTTGGCGACCTGCCCGACGAGCAGCTCGCCCTTTTCCGTAAACGCAACGACTGACGGCGTGAGCCGGCTACCTTGCGAGTTGATCAGCACCTTAGGCTGATCACCTTCCATCACCGCTACCACGCTGTTGGTCGTTCCAAGATCAATACCAATGATTTTTGCCATGTTGCTTCTAGCTCCTCAAAATGTGCGCGAAATCAGACGACGCTCATTTAACAAAGAGTGTGCCATCCGTCACGCATCGCGGGGCGTTTGCAACACCTTTATAAATCGTTATTTACGGCGATCAGCCTCCACAACGCAACGCGGCTGTCGGTGTCAATTCGGCAGGTTGGTGAAATTCACCGCAAGTTTGGCAACCAGCAACGGCGAATGATCTCGCTCACTTCTGAACGCACCAACGGTGGGCAATTTCGAACAGCCGATCGCACGCGCGCATCAATGTCGAACTGTGAAAAGTTCTGCAGCAATGCGCGATACGCTCTCCGAAGACATGCGACGCTTTCAACGCGACATTCGCGACGACTCACGCGATGAACTTCGCGCGTCGGGTTCAATCTCGTTCGCTTTTCCCTATAATCCGAGGCGTCTGATTTAATCCGATCGAAACTCGTTGGAAAGGAGTCCCTGCGTGGCAAAGAAGTCGCCGCTGGCGGAAAAATTGCAGGAGTTGAACGACCGCATCGCCGCGGCGTGCGAAAAAGCAAAGCGCGATCCCTCCGAAATCACCCTCATCGCCGTCACCAAGACCGCCGCGCCGGAACAAGTCCGCGAAATGCTGCAGCTGGGCGTCGGCGACATGGGTGAAAGTCGCGTTCAGCAGCTTGTGCAGCGAGCCATGCAGCTCAACGAGTTTCACGCCCGCAAAGTCCAGCATGGTGACGAAGGTGTCGCGAAGAAGCTGCGGTGGCACATGATCGGGCATCTCCAGCGCAACAAAGTCAAGCAGCTTTTGCCTTTGGTCAGCCTGATTCACGGCATCGATTCACTGCGTCTGGCTGAAGAATTGGATCTTCAGGCTGCCAAGATCGAGAAGCGGCAGCCTGTTCTGCTGCAGGTAAACGCCAGCGAGGAGCCGCAGAAGCACGGTGTCGCGGTCGGCGCGGCAGTTCACCTGGCCGAGCAGATCGACTCCATGCCCAACCTGCAGATCATGGGCATGATGACGATGGCCCCCTTGGATGCGAACGAATCGGTGGCCCGCCACTGCTTTGCGCGAACGCGCGAAATCTTCGAAGAGCTCAAATGGCACAAGATTGGCGGGGGAAGCATGAAGCACCTGAGCATGGGCATGAGCGACGATTTCGAGAACGCGATCCTGGAAGGCGCGACGATGCTACGGATCGGGACCTTGTTATTTGGGGGGAACAAGGCGGAGCATATGGATGAGGAAGATTGAAAGAAACGATGAACGATGAATGATTCAGCGTTCAGCGTTCCTCGTTCACCGTTTATGTCGATCGATCTCTTCAACATCTTCCGCTGGACTGTCGGGTGGATCGTCACTGTTTATGCCACCGTCATCACCGTGCAGTCGCTTTGGGGTTGGTACGTTTGGTTTGCCGGGCAGGATAAGTACATCGGCATGCTGCGGCGGTACGTGATCGTGCACGGGTTGCGGCTGCGGTTCTCAAGCTTTTGGGGCGATCTGATCATTTCCATCCTCCTGACCGTTGTCTTTTTTCAGCTTTGGTATGCTCATCATCTGATTTACGATCTGGACGATAAATACGCTGCGATCCACGCGGCGACGCAGGTTACGATTCATAGCCGCAAGTAGATGAGCGAAACGACTTCAAACCAAACGAAGATCGAACCGGCTGCGACGAGCATCGTCCGCACCAACCCGCCTTCGCGGCAGTTGGCTGATCTTCCGCGCGATGAGCTGGAAGCGCTGAGCGAAGATTTCGGACTCGATCCGACGCGGTTCAAAACCCGCCAGCACCTGGTTGTCGCATTGCACGAGCGTCGGCAGCTGATCGCGGCGATGGATCGCGATGCCATGATGGATGTCGTGCGCTGGGGCCGTAGACCTGTGCCGCCCAACGCGTCGAAGGAGCAGTTGGCGCTGGAAATCGGGCGCATCCGCTCGATGCGTTTTGTCGGCCTGTCACAACGCGGGCTGATCGCGCTGGCCCGATTGCGTGGCGTGGAAATTCGCGGCGACGAAGAAGTTCCCGTTCTCGTGCGTCGGTTGAAAAGACAGGAAGGATTCTTCAGCAAGCTCAACCGCAAGCGCCGCGCCATGCTGGGCTCATTGGTTTCCGGAATGCTCGGTGAAGCCGAATCAACAAGTGACTATCAGTATCTGCCCGAGCAACCTTCAAACGCGGTGGTGGAAGATCGACCGCCCGCGACAGCGACCTCTGCAAGCAACGCATCGATTCGCGAAGAAATCGAAGACAGCGGACTATTCGGCGGCATTGCCAACCGCGTGAAGAAGACGGCCGACAGCTACATCAACCAGAAGCTGGATGAAATTGAATCGCGCATCGACCGCAAGCTGGATGAAATCGACCGGCGTCTGGCGGAGTGGCGCGACAAGGAAATCGCCAATCGCATCCGCATCCTGAAAATCACTTTGTGGGCCAGCGTCATCGTCGGCGCGTTTTCGGCGATGTATGCTTATCTCAAGGTCTACTTCATTCACTAATGAAACTTTCGCTGCTCATGCTCGCTTCGTTGGTTTTCGTCGGATGTAATGGTCCGATGGAGCAGGCCCAGTCGTTGCCGACGATCACGATGCAGATCGGCAACAAGAAGTTCACGCTGGAGGTGGCGGACACCGACGAATCCCGGCGCATCGGGCTGATGTTTCGAAATTCCATGCCCGCCGATCACGGCATGATTTTCCTGTTCGATCACGCCGACGTGCAGGGCTTCTGGATGAAGAACACGAACATTCCACTGGACATCATTTATCTCTCGGCCGATCAGAAAATCGTCTCGATCCACCAGATGGAGCCGCACGATCTGCAAAGCGTGTCGAGCGATTATCCCGCCCAGTATGCGATCGAATTAAACCAGGGCGCGGCCCAGATTTGCGGTGCGAAGGTCGGCGATCAGCTTTCGATTCCGCGCGCTCCGGCTTCGCAGCCCGCATCCCAACCGGCTTCTAAATCGTCGCGATAAAATCGGACGTGCATTTGGGTTGCGGGGGGCGTCGATAAAGTCGCTACATCTTTCGGTCGAATCGATAGTGGGTTCATCTCCATGATTGATTCGATCACTTCCGCCACGCCGATTGTTGTGCCGCCGCCGGGGATCTTGCCGGTTGAATCGGTCGCGCACGTCGAGCAGCAGATCGAGTCGCTGCAGAGCGAAATCACCAGTCTTCAGGATGAGGTGAACATCCTTCGTCGCCGCGATGAGACGTTGAAGTTTTACATGAATCGTCTGGACGAGGAGATGCGTCTGGCCGCGCGGTTGCAGCAGGACTTTTTGCCGAAGACGCTGCCGCAGATCGGCAAGGTCCACTTCCACACAGTTTTTCGGCCTGCCGGCTACGTCAGCGGCGATCTTTACGACGTCATGCGCCTCGACGAGAAGCACGTAGGCTTTTACATGGCCGATGCAGTCGGACACGGGATGCCCGCGGCGCTGCTGACCATGTTCATCAAGAATGCCCTGGTCACCAAGCAGATCACCGCCGACGGTTATCGCCTGCTCGAACCCAGCCAGACGATGGCGAAGCTCAATGACGCGCTGGTCGATCAGCATCTCTCACACGCCACCTTCGCCACCGCGATTTACGGGCACATCAACACGGAATCACTGCAGGTCACGTTTGCCCGCGGAGGGCACCCCAGCCCGATCCTCATCAATGCGAAGGGCGAGCTCAAGTCAGTCGAGGCCGACGGAAGCCTGCTGGGAATCTTCGACGACGAAAAATTCAGCAACGGCACCGTGCAGCTCGAATCCGGTGATCGGCTGTTCATCTTCACGGATGGCGTCGAAGTCGCATTTACCGATAGCGCCGAGAAGATGAGCGCGCAGCAGTGGTGGGATGAGCTGCACCGTCGCCGACATCTCACAACGCAGCAACTGCTCGGCGAACTGACGGCGTATCTCGACCACGGCGCGGGCAGCATCACGCCAAAAGACGATCTCACAATCATCGCCATCGATGTGAAATAGTTGCCGCGGCCCGAGGAACTTAACCGCGTGCGCGGCGTACAATCAATCCGAATGGGAAATCGCGTCATACTTGTCGGACATTGCGGCCCGGATTCCAGCTACCTGCGGATGACCGTTTCCCGCGCCCTCCCCGGCTCAGACATCGTTCAATCCGATGATGAAACCGAGCTTCGCCGCATGCTCGAGCAGGGCGATGCGCTGCTGCTGATCAATCGCCAGCTGGACTGGGGCTTTGAAACCGACGACGGTGTCGAGCTCGCGCAGCAGCTGCAGAAAGATTTCCCCAGCACGCGATCGATGCTCGTCAGCAACTTTCCCGAAGCGCAAGTCCGCGCGCAACAGGCGGGTCTATTGCCGGGCTTCGGCAAGCGCGAGCTCGGTTCAACGCGCGTGATGGAGTTGCTGAAATCGGCCGTCAATCACGCGAAGGCCTGACTGCTTTCCCCGCACTGCTTTCGCCGTACTACTTTCGTCGCACGCCGCCCGCGCCGTTGATTTCCTTGATCACATTCGGGTTGCCCATGTAGACGATATCTCCAGCGCCGTTCACCTGCGCGCTGAGATTGTTCGTCGCGTTAACGCGCACATCGCCTGCGCCGCTGATCTGCACTTTCGCATCGGCAGCGGCCAGCTTGAACGCATCGACATCGCCCGAGCCGTCGATCGTCACGCTCAGTTTGTCGGTCGTCCCCGAAAGCTTCACATCACCCGAGCCCTCGATCGTGATGTCGACTGCTTTGCCTGTGATGTTGGCGGCGGTGAGATCGCCCGATCCGCTGATCTTCGCGCCATCAAAAGCAGCCAGCGAAAGCACGATCTTCACGCCATTGCGCGATGAATATGGCTCCTTGGTCGTGACCGTGAGCGTGCCGTTTTTCACCGAGGTCTCGAGGATGGGAAGAATGTTATCGTCGGCGGTGACGGTCATCGATTGCGGCTTGGCGGAATCGACGTCGATCTTCACGTCGGCGGCGCCTTCGATGTAGATCTTGCTGAAGGCGGGTACGTCCCGGGTTTCAGTCTTGCTAACCCCCGAGCCGGTAATTCCGGGCCCAACCATGCAACCGGCCATCATCATGCACGCCAATGTTGAAAGAATTCGCATGCTCGCTCCTTTTTGTCCTTAGATGTGAATCCGTAAAGCCCGCTGTTTTATTTCCCAATTTCATTTCGCCCAATTTCATTTCACCGCAAAAGGGTATTGCGGTGCAAGTTTTGATTTGGTTGACTGGCTGCCCCGACTCCCGGGACGCGAAATGACCCGTTCGGCCAAGATGCTCGCCCTGCGCGACCTGATTGTGAAGGGTAATCCCTCCCGCCAACAGCGGCGCGAAATCGCTCGCGCGATCTCGTTCAACGAATTGATGATTCGCGCGCTGCTGGATGGGAGAAAATCGCAGACGCGCCGCCCGGTGGGGCGATTCGATATCACATCGCGCGGAAGCGGAAAACGATTGAAGTTGTTCGATCCGTTCAATCATGAGATCACGTGCAGACTGGCTCGCGCGGGCGGCACGTTGTGGGTGCGCGAGCGATGGGCGAAGCGGGGCGATCGCTATCACTACGCGACAGACGCCAACCTCCCCGCCGGGCTAACCTGGCGGCCGGCGTTTCAGATGCCGCGCGCTGCAAGCCGCATCTCGCTTGATGTGCTGGGCGTTCGTCCGCAACGACTCCAGTCAATCTCATCCGCCGATGCACGCGCTGAGGGTTTTACCGACGCAGATGTCCGCCCGCGGCAATGGTTTCGCAGGCTTTGGAACAGCATCTATTCCGCGGACGGCTTAACCTGGGAAGACAATCCGTGGGTGTGGGTGATCCGCTTCAAGCCCCGGCTATAATCCAGCCATGCCTTCCGACCAAAAAGCGGTTGATCATCCCCGCATCGAGCGTGCCGTTCGCGAGATTTTACTTGCGGTAGGCGAGGATCCCGATCGCGAGGGCCTGACCCAAACCCCTGCGCGCGTGGCCCGCTCGTATGCCGAAATGCTTGCCGGGTTGCACATCGATCCGAAGAAGCACCTCAAGACCGTGTTCCACGAACAGTACGATGAAGTCGTGCTGCTCCGCGACATCGATTTCAATTCACTGTGCGAGCACCACCTTCTACCGTTTACGGGAAAAGCGCATGTCGCGTATCTGCCGGCTGGGAAAGTTGTCGGATTGAGCAAGCTCGCGCGACTGGTCGAAGGTTACGCGCGCCGCCCGCAAGTGCAGGAAAGATTGACGACGCAAATCGCCGACGCGCTCATGGAAGAGCTCAGCCCGGCCGGCGCCGCATGCGTTATTGAAGCGACTCACACCTGCATGACCATTCGCGGGGTGCAAAAGCCCGGCGCGATCATGGTCACCAGCGCCCTCCGCGGGATTTTCAAGGAGAACCCTTCGTCGCGACACGAGATTCTGACGCTCATGTACAGCGATAAGAATCCGAAGCTCTAACTATGTTGAGTCGGCTCAATCGAAAAGATGCGGAAAGCGCCGGCGAGACCGCTCTCTTCGCAGGATCGCGAGTCGCGCGTGAGTGCTCTGGCGACGGGTGGGGGAAAAGGCTTCCAGGATTGCAACCCAGTGCTGTTTGACAAATTCGATTTGAAACTCAATCGGTAACACGTCATCGCCACTTCCGACGATCAGATCGCGGAGAATTGCAACGTCATACCACTCCCAAATCGCATTCGCGTCACCGATTTCGATGAACCAAGTGCAGCGATCAGAAATTGCATGCGCGCTAATTACCGCGTTCGCGTAACGCAGCTCTTTGTCGCCAAACGGTCGGTGCTGGTCGCGCAGACGCAGCTCCAGTCCAGCGCCTTGCAGGAATCGTTCGAAGGAGGAAATTTCCTCAGGCCAATCGGAGGGCATGGCGTAGGTTACCGCGACTGCTTCCGAATTGTCATGTCGAAGTTCTTCACCATCGACTTGTACATCGTCCACACGCCAAACGCGTAGGCGCCGGTGGCGATCCAGGCGACGACGAAGACCAGCACGCGGTTGCCGAACGTTTCGCTGGGATTGTTGACGTCGAACATTCGGCTGGCCGTTGCCCACGGGTCGATCAGAAGCATCAGCACGGTAAATGGGCTGAAGGCACTCATTGCCAACGTCACCGTGTTCTCCGCGCCACGGCCGCTGGTGAGGATCTGGTAGCCGCAGAAACCGAGCGCGCCGCACGCGCCAAGCATGATTCCCACGCTGCTCATCACGGCGCGAACGGTGGTGCGACAGCGCAGCGACATCTGCATGCCCAGGATGCTCGCGAACGCGGCGACGATGATCAGAGTGCCGGGCATCACCAGCGCGGCTTCGGGGAGCACGATCCAGCGGAACCCGGTATCGCCGTCGCGCATCAGGCGAATGCAGTCGTACACGACAAACATCACCGCGCTGGCAACCGGCACAGCCACCAGCGGCAACACGAAGCTCACCAGCCCGCGCAGCTTTCCCCAGATGTAATAGTGACTCGTAATCGGCGTGCTCAACAGCAGATCAAGCGTGCCATCTTCCTTCTCGCGCGTGACGGTGCTGGCGGCGGCGTTGGTGACGATCAGCAGGATTACCGCGAACTCAAGAATCGTCGCGCCCAGCAGAAACTGTCTGGCGCTCTTTTCGCTGAGCATGCGCGGAATCGATTGCAGCACGATGGTGGCAATCGCGCCGGTCGAATCCTTTCCGATGCGGTTGATGTCGACGATGTACTTGCCGTTGAGCGCTTCGTGCGGAACTTCGTTGTTGTCCACCACCACGTGAAAGTCGCGCGACAGCGCGAAGGTTTTCATCCCGTGGATGAACAGCGTGTGGGCTTCGGCGTTGTAATCGCCGCGCTCGATATAGCGCGCGGGCGTTGCATCGGGTGTGGCGAACATGATCACCATGACCAGCGCGCCGATCAGGCCAATGGTCATGAAGCCGTATCGCAGGATCGACGCGCGCACGGCGGAGGCTTTGGTCTTCGCCTCGCGCCAGGCGATGGGATTGGACCACACGTTTCGCGGCTTGCGTGTGCGATCACCAGTAGTGATGTGGAGCTTTTGCAGCGCCCAGCCGCGCAACGACATCGTCGATTGCGCCATGCGCCGCAGCAAGACGATCGACGGCATCACCAGCAAAAAGCTGAGCGTAAACATCAGCGTGACGAAGAAGCCGGCGGGGTTCGTCAAATACCAGTTGAACGGCCAGTTCTGCAGGTGCGCTGGGAGCATGCCGGGGTCGGGCGGGCGGTAACTCGGGTCGCCCAGCACCACGCGCAGCGCGAGGAACGGATGAACCCCGGTGAACCAACTGATGTGCGAGGCAGCCGATGTCGATCTCGCGCCGGGGATCTGAAAATACGTGAGCTGGTCGAGCAACCCCACGCCGATCAGGTAGATCACGATGAACAGGTAGAAGCTGAAGATGGTTCGGCGTGTGCCGACTTTGAATGTCGCGATCGCCATCGCAAGACATCCCGTGACGAACGCAGTGGCGGCGGCGATTGCGAACGACATAGCGATGCTGGAAATTGCCACGCCGCCAAAGATTTGAGTCACAGAGAAAATCGGAATCCCGCTGATCAGCAGCGCGATCACGAAGAACAACCGTGACATCAGCGAGCCCAGCACGATCTGCCCGTTGGTGAGCGGCGTGGAGAGCAGGATGTCGTACGTCTGCGAATCCTTTTCCTGCGTGATGGCGCCGGCGGTGAAGATTGGCGCGAGCAAAGCCACCAGCGTGAGCTGCAGGTAGCTCATCATGCGAAACGTGCCTTTACTCTGCTTGCTGAGAGCCGACAGACTCGTGCCGCCCGATTCGCCGCTGGAACCGGCAATGGCGAAGAGCACGACGACGATCAACAGCGCGAGATACCCGCAGCGGATGAAAAGATCGCGCTTCTTCTTGCCGCCGGTTTCGACAACCCGAAGCAGGATCGGGTTGGCCGGAAGCAATCGCCAGAGATAGTCGGTGATGCCGAGCATTGGTTAGTTCGGGAGAGACGGAGAGACGAAGAGACGGAGAGACGGAGAGACCAGATGGCAGCACTTCGTCTCTGCGTCTCTTTGTCTCTTCGTCTCTTTCCAATTCATTGAACCATTCCTTTCGTCAACCTCATAAACGCTGTTTCGAGATTCACTTCCTCTTCACGCAGCATCGTCAGCTTGAAGCCTTGCTGGATCAGACGTTGGGGAACGAAGCTGTAGTCGGTCACGCCGTCCTTCAGGCTGATCTGCAAAAAGCCGTTGTTCGGCGCGACGTTAAGGATGTTTTCATCCTGGCTGAGCATTGCAGCGGCGGCTTCCTGGTTGGCGCTGACGCCAACGTGCAAGACTGTGCCGGTTTTCGCCTTGCGGACGATGTCGGCGACGGGCCCGGAATACAAAAGCTCTCCGCGCTCGATGATCCCCACCGTGTTACACAAGTCCGCCAGCTCTGGCAGAATGTGCGATGAGATCAGGATCGTTTTGCCCATGCGGCGAAGTTCCTTTAGCAGCTCCCGCATTTCGATTCGCGCGCGCGGGTCGAGGTTGCCCGCCGGCTCGTCGAGCAGAAGCAGCTTGGGATCGTGCACGAGCACGCGCGCAATCGAAAGCCGTTGCTTCATGCCGCGCGACAGGCCGTCGACCAAAGCGTCGCGCTTGTAGGCGAGATCGGTCAGCTCCAGCACATCGTTCACGATCTTGGTTCGATTTGCGCCGTTGATGTTGTACGCAGCTGCGAAGAATTCGAGGTATTCCTGCACCACCATGTCTTCGTACGCGCCGAAGTAGTCTGGCACGAACCCGATCAGCGGGCGAATCTGCCGCGATTGATAACCGACGACAAAATCGCAGATTCGCGCTTCGCCCCAAGTGGGTTGCAGGAGCGTGGCGAGGATTTTGATCGTCGTCGTCTTCCCCGCGCCGTTTGGGCCGATGAATCCAAAGCAGTCGCCTTCGTTGATCTCCAGGTTGAGATTCGACAACGCCACGAGCGTGCCGTAGCGCTTGGTGAGATTGACCGTCTTAATTACAGCAGCCATGCGTTGCGTATCCTACTCCGACGGTTGCGTGGTCGGCGATAAGCCGCTCTGATCCAGCGGCAAGATAAACTGGTAAACCGTGCTGCCTGAACCTTCAATCTTGTCGCCTTCCACCTCGAGCGGCATGGGTATGGACGAAGCGCCGTCACCCTCAGCCAGCACAACCAAAGAGCCCGCGCACAGTGCTGGAGAAACATCAAACCGCCGCGCGCCTCGACGAAGCAGCTCAAAGCGGCTGGCGGGATATCCCCGCTGGTTCCTCTGCGGCTTCATCCGCGCAAAGAAGCTGAGCATCGGGATCGACGATCGCACCGAGCGGGCGCCAAAGTCGTCAAACTTCTGATCGCCCAGCGTGCTGACGCGCATCATGCTGAACCAGTAAGGCTGCCAGAAGGCATCAAGCGTGCCGCGAAATTCGTCCCCGCGCTCCGGATTCACATTCGTGACCTGGTACACCGCCCGCGCCGCGGTGCGACCATCCGCAGTCTGCGGGTTGAACTTCTTGCGCAAGTCGATGCTCGTGCCGGGGTCCCAGATCGGCGTGAAGAAGATCATGTCATCGCCGCCAAACGGGCGATTTGCATCGGGCTGAAAGTACGCGATGTAAATATTCCGCAATCGCTTGCCCGTGCCGTTGGTAAGAATGCCGTCGATCTTCTGGCCGTCTGAAAGTTTGCCGGCTCCTTCGATGCGACCGCTGATTTCGCCCGACCAGTCGGCTTCAAACTTTTTCAGCGTCGAACGATAGGGCACGCGCAGGATGGCTGGTTCCTGTGAGTCGATGTCGCGCATCATCACCTGGTATTCCGGGCCGGGATCATCCGGCACGTTGTCGTTCACCAGGTGCTGCGGATGGATTGCAAACGCGCTGAGGGTTGCCAGCGAGTTGGGGGCCATGTCTTTCAGCTCGAGCGTCTGCACGCCGTCGCGCGGGATATATAAACCGAATCGGCTGTAAACGATGGCCGGTTCATTCGTAGCGGCGCGGACGAGGCTGATGTGCCGCAGCTCGGGCGCGCCCCGAAGCGTCAATCGGACAACCAGCACCGTTACCGCCGTCGCTGCCAGCGCGCTCAGCGCGAAGATGAACCAGCTCAAGCTTGCGCGGTGCTTGGTCGCGAGATAGGCATAACTCCCCGGACCGGCGAGCAGCCAGTACGCGATGAAGAACACGATCGCTAGCGTCACCAGCCACATCGATTTGCTCGTGAGCTCAAGCCCGCTCAGCGCTGAGTAGCCGATGTCGAGCATTCCGGATTCCTTAAAATCAAACTTCACGTCATCGGGCGTGTCGATGGCTACCACGATCGTTTCATTGTGCAGATCGAGCACGTGATCCCAGATTCGCGGCCAGTTGCGCAGCGCTCGCGTGACCGAGACATCGCCCAGATCCTGCGCCACCCAGGTGACAACTCCCGCGCCGACGGGCGCGCGAACCAGCCACGGCGACTGATCGTTCTGGCCATTCCAGCTGATCCAGTCGACGACATGCGCAGTGGGTTTGGGTGTCGCGCGGGCGAGGGTGAATGGGCCGGGCAAGGTGTCCCAGCCGTCGCGCAGCTCAGTGGCGGAGAGGGTATCGGCGTTTCTTCCGCGCCCGATTGTTCGCAGCGGATCAGGATCTTTCTTCGTCTCTGCGCTGCTGATCGTGACCGGCAGCAGGTCGGCAAATCCCAGAAGTTTTTGCCAGTCGGTGGGCGTGCAGATGACCAGCGAACCGCCGCGACGAACGTACGCCTGCAGCGCGCGATACCGCTCATCGCCGCCGAGCTTTAGCTCCGCCGGGTCGGCATTCAACCAGACCACCGCATCGACGGCGTCGTAACCGAGAACGCTTTCGGGAAGATCGGCTGCGTGTACGGTCACGAACTTCACGTCTTCGAGAATGCCGATCGCGTTTTCGTAGTCGGCCGAGACGGGATGCGAAGAGCCGTCGCTGACCGCCAGGATCAATCGCGTGCCGCGATGCGATGCGAATGGGCCGGACTTCGGATCGATGTTGTTGATGGTGGTCGAGATCGGCAAATTCGACAGCCACTTCCCGCCGCTCGTGCACAGCGACACCGGAAGCATCGCCTGCAACTCGGCTAGGGGTTCGTTGGAATCCGGCAAGCCGTCGCCGGTGGGTTGCGGCTTGAAGTACATGTGGAACTTCTGGTCGCGCACGCTCGATCCTGCCGCATTTCCGGTGAGCGAAATCATCCGTGTGAACACGGGATGATCGCGATCCATATCTTCCTGCTTCACCTGAATTTGATATTGATCGCTCTTACCCGAGTCAGCGCGCAGCGTGATGTGAATGGGAGTCCAGCAATCGGGGCGATAGATGTTCTGGAAACCGAGACCTTCCACCGAGCCGCTCGGCTGCGCGCCGGCGGGCGTGATGAAATGAAAAATGACGAGGAACAGCGCCCCAACACAGCATCGCCGCATTCGCTGCAAATTTTCCCCGACATGCTTCAGAATCGCAAATCTCACTTATGCCCCTTGGGTGGCTTCTTGCTGAGATATTTTCGTTCGATCGCCTTGGTCAAATCGACGCCGCGAATGTTGGCCAGCGTGCACAACCATGCGACGACGTCGGCAAATTCTTCTTCCAAATTATCGCGGTCGTCCTCCATCAAGGCGGTCGCCAATTCACCAACTTCTTCAACAAAGTAGGCGAACGTCTTGGGCCAGCCTCGCTTTCTATCTACTTTGACGTAACGCGCGCGAATATGTTGCTGAAATTCGGCGATGGTGAGCATGCCGCAACCGTATCACGGGCTGGCTGCCGGTGCGAATGAGCTAGCCACCGGCCGGTCGCCCGTGTTACGATCCTTCGCATCATGAAACACCTTCACACAATCGCATTGATGCTGGTCCTCGCACTCGGCTGGCGCGCGATGGCGCAGGAAAAGGAACCGACGCTCAAGCCGGGTGACCCCGCCCCCGCCCTGGCACAAGGCGCTTATGTGAAAGGCGAGCCCATCAAATCGTTCGAGCGCGGGAAAATCTACGTCGTCGAATTCTGGGCGACCTGGTGCGGCCCGTGCCGCGAAGCCATCCCGCACGTCACCGAGATGCAGGCGAAGTACAAGGCCGACGGCGTCACCTTCATCGGGCAGGATTGCTGGGAAAACGATGAATCGAAAGTCGAGCCTTTCGTGAAACAGATGGGCGACAAGATGGATTATCGCGTCGCCAAGGACGATCTCAGCGAAGGTGCGAATGACAAAGGCAAGATGGCGCAGACCTGGCTGGGCGCGGCCGGCCAGAATGGAATTCCATGCTCGTTCCTGATTGACCGCGAAGGGAAGGTCGCATGGATCGGCCACCCGATGGAACTCGAACCGGTGCTTCAGCAAGTGATCGCGGGCAAGTTTGACGTTCAGAAAGAGGCGGCGCGCAAGTCGCAAGATCAGGCTCAGGGGCAGAAGTTCGCCGAAGCGATGCGCCGAAAGGATTACGACGCGGCGCTGGCGGTTCTGGACGAAGTTGAAAAGTCCACGCCGGGCAGCGAAGTACGGTTCGCCGTCACCCGTTTTCAGATTCTGTTCTCCGAGAAGAAAGACTACGCTGCCGCCTACAAGCAGGCGGCGAAACTGAACGAGATGAAGGACGTCGAGCCCGGTGCCCTAAACGCTGTGGCTTGGATGATCGTCGAGCCTGATCGGCTCGAGAACCGTGACCTCGCCGTGGCTGAAAAGCTGATCACGCGCGCGATGGAGCTGTCAAAAGGCGAGGAGTTTGGAATCCTCGACACGGCAGCGCGGGTTCAGTTTCTCAAAGGGAACAACGACAAGGCGATCGAGCTTCAGACCAAGTCGCTCGAAAAAGCGCCGGCTGACGCTCGCGAGGAAATTGAAGGCACGCTGAAGAAATACCAGGCTGCCAAGAAGTAATTCGACAGGTTTCTCAACGCTTTTCGAGGGCATCGATCGCCTGCTTCTCGCGCGCGAGCGTCTTCGCATCGCCTGATTTCTCCGCAATTTCCGCGAGTAATTCGTGGGCTTTGCGATCGTACGGGTCGATGTACACCGCTTGCATCGCCATCGCCTGCGCTTCGGGGAGCTTATTGAGATCGCGATAAATCCCCGCGATGCGCTTGGCGTACATGTTGTTCTTCAGCTCAACATCATGCAGCGCCTTGAGATGAATGATCGCCTTTTCCTTCTGATCAATTTCCTTGGTGAGATAGAGCCCCGCGAGGCGCTGATGCGACAGCGCGTCGACCGGGCGCAGCGTTGCGATCTCTTCCCACACGCTCACCGCGTCGGCGTACTTCCTGACCTTGATCAGTTCTTCGCCGCGCTTGCGGAGGTCGTCGTATTTCTTGCTGGTCTCCGGGTCATAACCCCAGGATGAAACCTGCTTGCTGCACCACGCCTTGAAATCTTCGGTGAACTCGCTGGTGCTCTTGCCGAGAACCTTTGGAAACACCGCTTCCTGGCTCATGCCCAGACGGAAATCGTCGAGCATCTTCAGGATGGCATCGTGGCCATACTTTTCTTCGATGAACGAGCAGATCCAGAATGACTGCGCGTAAGCCAGTTGCCGATCGATCGGCCGGCGCGGGCGGACGAATCCCCACGTCAAATTATCCAGCGTGAAAAGTTCATCCTTAGTCACCGCGCGATAGAGCATCGGCACCCATTCCCAGCGCATCGGCGAGTGCTCCTGATACACCGCCAAGCCTTCAGTCATCCAGTGCGGAATGCGATTGTCCGTCGCGGCCAGCGTCACGGTGTGCGTGTATTCGTGACGCAACACCTGCGACCAGTTGAACACGCCCATCGTGCCTTCGCCTCCGCGCGGCGCCACCAGCGCGATGACGCGGCCAGTGCTCGCGCCAACCGTGCCGATCCACGGGCTTCCCGTCGTGCGAACGCTGAACGCATCGTGCGTCGGGAAGACTTCGATCATCGTTTTGTGCGGCGGCGTTGCGTGGTATTCGCCCGAAACGGCGGCGTGGATGCTCTCGAGATAATCGCTGAAATACAGCGGTATCACCGGGTCGGCGGCAGCGTCGTACATCACAATGAAGTGATCGGTCTCCACGCGCGCGAACTTCCTCAGATCCTCGAGCAATCGCAGGTAGTTGGTTGTGCTGAGATTGAATGGGTCCAGCGTGTGTGCAGCGTCGAGCGTCGATTGGGCGAGATCTTCCTCGCCGCTTTGCGTGTAAAGCAGCCCCAACCCGTTGCGCGGCGCGGTCCACCACGGTGCGCGCTCGATCGCGACGTTGTACATTGCAGCCGCGCGTGGATATTGCCGCATCGCGCCAAGCTGCTCGGCCACTTCGAGATACCCGGTGGCATCGTCGTGATCGACATCAAGTTGATCGATCTGCTTGAGGATCTCTGAGGTCTTCTCGTCCTTCAGCTGCAGTGCGTACGTGGCAGCGAGCACACCCAGGGCTTCGATGTCATTGGGCTTGTTGGCTAGGACGCGCTGCAGCGGCGCGATCGCGTCGGCGGGGCGACGCTGCGCGAGGAAATTTCGCGCTTCGAGAATATCGGCGACGGATGAGTGCGCATCGACCTTGCGAAGGATCGTGATGGCTTTGTCGCAACGATCAAAATCAAAATGCGACAGCGAGATCATGCCGAGAAATCGCAGCACGCTTGCATCGCGCGGATTGAAGCTCGCGGCGGCCTGGAGTTCTTCGGTGGCTTCCTTGTCGTCGTCGTGGCTAAGCCGGTATTCCGCCGCCGCCAGGTGCGCGGGCCAGTAGTCGCGATCGATCACGTCGTAGGCGCGAACGAACGTGTTGTGGATGTCGTTGTGAAGCTCTTCGTGATCTTTGTATGCGCCCGTGATCGACGCCCACCGATCCGCCGCGCGCCCAATCGCGACTACTTCCTCCGCGCTTTCGAACGCTCGATCCTGCTCCTTCAACCAGCGCGCGAAGGGTGATTTTTCGCCGTCAACAAACCACGTGTAGATCGCAAGGGCTGATTTGAGATCGCCGATTTGCTCGTAGGTTTGCGCGAGCTGAAATCTGGCGGTCAGAGAGTTCGGGAGGTTCTTGAGAATTGCAATCGCCTCAGCGGGCTTTGCGGTGTCGGCGAGGATTGTCGCCTTGAGAATCTGCGCCCGCGCGTCGTCGGCCGTCAGCAGCCCGAGGGCTTCGTCGCGCCTTCCGAGCGCCGCCAGGGACTTGGCTTTGATAAGCGCCGCTTCCGTCGCGTCCGCGTCAGTTGCGCTCAGCAGCGTCATCAGCGAACGCTTGTATCGACCGGTGAACGATTCCAATCGTGCGCGATCGATGGGCTTGAAGTAGGCTGGATAATCGAGGTCAGGCAGCTTCTCGGGCAGCAGCGCATCGATCCATTTGGCGGGGATCGATTCCTGCGCGATTTGCGCAGGAGCGGTAGCTGCAAGCAGAACAATCGTGTTGATGACGACAAGAAGAATCGCGCGGCGAAGCATCGGCGGATTATAGTTCACCCTGTGAGTGATCTCCTTGCCAATTTCATCGGCAATGCACAGGCGTTTCCAATTCTCCGGCAATGGAATTTCTTCAACCATGCCGGCGTTTCACCGCTTTCCGGGCCCGCTGCTGATGCACTGCGCCAATACACTCAGCAGGCGCAGGAATCGGTCTATCTGGGCACCAAGTGGTATAGCGATATCGAGCAGCTGCGCATCCTGGCCGCGAAGATGATCAACGCGCATCGCGATGAGATCGCTTTCGTGAAGAATACGTCAGAAGGAATCAGCATCGTCGCCAACGGTATCGACTGGCAGTGGGGCGATGTCATCGTCACGACGGACGTCGAATATCCCGCCAACGTGTATCCGTGGATGGAAGTGGCCCGCACGCGCGGCGTGAAGCTGAACATGATTCCCGAGGTGACCGATGATGACGGCCGACGCTCGACGCCTCTCGAGCGCATCATCGACGCCGCTAACGACCCTAAGTGCAAGCTGGTCGCGCTCTCGCACGTCGAATTCGCCAGCGGCCAGCGGCATGACATCGCGCGCATCGGAGAATTCTGCGCCGCGCACGGCAAGTTGCTTTGCGTGGATGCGATCCAATCGATGTCCATTCTGCCCTTGGATGTACAGGCGATGCACATCGACTATCTGTCAGCCGATGGTCACAAGTGGATGATGGGGCCGGAAGGCGCGGGGATCTTCTACTGCCGGCGCGATCTCATCGAGCGTACGCGGCCGTTGATGGTCGGCTGGAAGAACGTCATCGAGGCCGACGATTACGGCAACTACGACTACACGCTGAAACCCGACGCGGGCCGATTTGAATGCGGCACGTACAACATCGGCGGGCTGCTTTCCTTCAAAGCCTCGCTCGAAATGCTGCACAGCCTGGGTGTCGAAGCGGTCGCAGGTCGACTGAAACTTCTTACCGACCGGTTGATCGGCGACTTGATCGTGCGCGGCTACCAGATCATCAGCCCACGACGCGAAGCGCAGTGGAGCGGCATTGTGAGCTTCAAATCTCCCACGCACGATCACGAGGCGATCGTGCGGAAACTGCGATTGGAAAGGAAAACCGAAATTGCCCTGCGTGAAGGAAGACTTCGAGCTTCGCCGCATTTTTACAATACGGAAGAGCAGATGGATGCGCTGGCGGAATCACTGCCCGCGCACTAGATCTGCCGATGGAACGGCTGCGAAAAATACGTCGCTCTGCGGATTCAGGTACTCCCGCAGCACATCTCCGCCGAGCGATCGGTCTCCCACGCAGGGATAATCCACGTTCGGCGCGGCCGGCGCGGTCGGCTCTTCGATCGATTTTGGAGAAGTGAAAACCCACACTCGATCCGCCTGGCCACGCGAAAAGAAATAGCGCGTAAGCGTTGGGCCGGGCTCGACGAGCAGATGCATGACGCTTCGCCGATGCAAATCACGCAGCAGGTCAGCAAAAGAGAAGTGTGATTCATGATCCGGCAATGCGACGACCTCGACGCCTCGTTCTCGAAGCGCATCAGCACGAGCGACCGACGACTGAGAGCAATACACGACCACCGGATTCTCGCGCGCAGATTGCACCAATTTTGACTCCAGCGGGATCTTCAGCGTGTTCGAGAGCACGACCCGAAGCGGTTGCCGCGGCGGTTCGACATCCCGCGCCGTCAACAGCGGATCATCGGCCAGCACCGTGTTCGTGCCGACCGCGATCGCATTGCAGCGTGCGCGAAGCTGGTGAACAACCCGATCCGATTCGCTGCTGGTGATCTTCACTCGCCTTCCCATGGCGCCGGCCACTTTTCCATTGCTGGACTGCGCCCACTTCAACGTGACGTAGGGGCGATGCTGCACGGTCTGCGCGATGAAAGGCGCGATCAGCTGCTTCGCCTCGGCTTCGATTTCAGCTGAAGCTCGCTCAACGACTATTCCAGCATCCCGCAACATCGCCACGCCATTGCCATCGACGTCCGGATTCGGATCGAGGCAACCGATCACAACCCGCGCGATCTTCGCAGCGATCAAACGTGGCGCGCACGGCGGCGTTTTCTTATTGGTGTGACAGCAGGGCTCGAGGGTGACATACGCCGTCGCCCCGGTGGGGTCTTCAGTGCAACTCGCCAGCGCCGTCGGCTCGGCATGAGGCCCGCCAAACTTCGCGTGAATTCCTTCCCCGATGATCCGGCCATCCTTCACCAGCACGCAGCCAACCATCGGATTCGGTTCCACCAAGCCGCGACCGACCATCGCCAGCGAGATTGCACGGCGAAGAAATTGTGCATCCTGCTCAGTCATTGTTCACACGATAGTACGCCAAAAGGACGATATGATAGCGGCGATGAACCACCAGCGCATCGATGAACGTAGTCTCGAGTTCGGCAAAGCGATTGCCAGAAAGCTGGCTGATCGTCCCGAGCTGATCGAGCATGCGCGACAGAATATCGCTCGGTGGCTCGCGACTTGTTCGCCTCGCGCGCGCGGCTCATTGGAAGAATGGACGGCAATTTTGAACAGCCCGCCGCCGGTCGTGATCGACGCGCTCACGAGCGAGAACGAGCGAGCGGTCCGACTGCGGCAATCGAACCCTTTCGCCGGACTTTTGTCGCCCGCGGAGCGAAATTCGATCCTTCGACGATTCAGGGCGGCTTCAACATGACTCGGCAACAGTTAGAGCACATCATCCGCGCCGCAGCCGCTAATGCCGATGTAAAAGAGATTGTCGTTGTGGGCAGCCAGGCGATCCTGGGCGCATTTCCCAACGCGCCCCCGGAATTGCTGGAGTCGATCGAAGCAGACGTATATCCGAAAGACAACCCAAGTCGTTCTGACGTGATTGATGGTGGGATCGGTGAAGCATCGATTTTCCATCAGACCTTCGGTTACTACGCCCACGGGGTCGATGAGACCACCGCGATTCTTCCCGATGATTGGCAGACGCGATTAATCCGAGTTGAAACGCCTGCGACCGGCGGCGCAGTTGGCTGGTGCCTTGAGCCTCACGATTTGGCGGTGAGCAAGCTTGCCGCGGGGCGGGAGCACGATCTGGAATTTGTTGCCGTAATGTTTCGTCATCGACTAGTGTCGTCCGAGATTGTCGGTCAACGAATTGCCCGGACATCACGTCTCACTGTCGAACTAAAGCAACTCGCGCTCGACCGACTCACGCGTGCTGCATCGGTGCGCTAAACTTAACCTCCAGCAGTATCATTAAACCTACATGCGACAGCTCTTGATTGTGATGATGTGTGGATTCGCGCTCTCGGCCACGCCGGCTACGCAGCCAGTAGAGCTTTCCGCGCCGCGTGCAGAGGTGTTTCGAAAATCAGAGCACGTCAAAGTCGAAACATCAGGAAAGTTTCTCGTCATCCACAGCGACGGCATTCCCGATCACTCCACCGGCGATTTTCCGAATCGCGATAACCCAAACACGATTCGCAAGCAGAACTACACGTTCCAAATTCCGCTCGCGCCGAAAATTTCTGATCACTTTCCAGCACAGTGGGATCCGAAGCTTGGAATTCACGTGACTTGAAGTCG
>JADMIO011482772.1_pt1 | contig 72963 bp, 96 predicted proteins | sample 8958161 | NCBI WGS metagenome assembly JADMIO01 (sample SAMN16585339, study PRJNA669376) | soil metagenome | isolation source: Crop rotation soil | place: USA: Cullars Rotation, Alabama | collected 2011 | reverse complement strand
AGGTGAGCCAGTGTGATTACATTTGCGGCCTAACTGTGGCCAGTCCAGTTACGCTGGAGTCACTAGTATTTAGGTGACACTATAGAAGCGGCCGCGACAACTTGTCCACGTGGAATTCTAAGCTTAGGATCCCAATGTGCTGGAAAGAGCGACCCCCTCGCCCCGGCCCGCCCCCCGTGGGGGTCGCGTTCCGGCTGGCACGGGACCTGCTAACGGTCGTCTGGAGCCGAATCCAAAGAAAGTTTTTGTCCTAAGTCTCGTCGATTCGTCTTTGTGCGTGAAGGTCACGCAGACGCTCAGGACTATGCGTGAAGGTCACGCAAAGTTGGCTACTTTTGCTCACCTCTTGCGTGATGGTCACGCAACGAATTTTCGCTCGGGCTGGATTGTTGGCATGGGTCAGGCTGTCTCAGTCTGCGTGACCATCACGCAAAATTGGCTACTTCTGCTCAGGCTGCTCAATTCTCTTCAACTCCTGCACCTTGGTCACTGCCTCGGTCACGAGCGTCTCTGACGATGCCTCGCCCAGCTTGGACCGATTGAGCGCACTGATGAGTGACGCGTGCAACGCTGCTGAGTTGAGTGCGGTTGACTCACCATCGGCTGTGGCCGTGTCGCGCTCCTTGACGCTGTCGCCAAGCGCTGAATAGCTCATCTCATGCACTGCCTGCATTGCCTTGGCGAGGTCTGTGAAAATCTTCCCAGTGAGCGTAACGCGTCCTTCTGGGCCTGCGTTCTCAATCATGTCTGGCGCGTCGCGTGTGGCGAGGTGCGCAATCACCTTGTCAAGGCTGCGCCGCAGTTGGTGGGCCTGCACAAAGTTGAGTGCGCGATTCTGTGCGCGTTCCCAGTCGCCGGGCTTGCCACTCTTCGACATCACTGAGATGCGCTTCACCTTGGCTGCCCAGCCTTCGCGCTCGGCCAGTTCGTTGACTAGCTCCTCGGTGATGTCGAGTGCGAGCGCGACCTTCGGCACGTCGCCAACCAGCGCCATATACACGAGGAACACCTGAGACACGTCCACGCGGTTCTTATCCATTTCCATTGCTCTTGCGCTCCTTCGGCTTGTTGTCCATCCACCACTTGTGCCGCTGCTGCTCGCGGTCCAACCGCTTGCTCTCCTTCAAAAGCTTGCGCGCCTTCGGGGCGTGCTTGAACAGCAACTCTTCATCCTCATTCATCACTGAAGAGATATGCGCGGCCTAGTGTGCGTCAACGTGGAAAAGGTGTGCCAACAGCCGGGGCAATCATCAACTCTAATACTGGAGTTCCAAAACGGACTTCCAAACGCTCGGCCTAGTGTCCTTATTTCTATATACTCTTACGCATGAAAAAATAATAGAGAGTAAGAACACTGGTTGTCTGGGCCATAATCGGGGACACTAGGCCGAGCGTTTGGAAGTCCATTCTGGCATTCCAGTATTAGAGTCGTGCTGTCGTTCCGTCGCAATGTCGGCATGTCCTCACGTCTGATGTCGTTCTGTCCGTTGGTCTGCATGTCGCGACGTTGACAATCACACCTGAGCCGCTATGTATAGCCTGCATGACTCTACTATCCGAAAAGTTCATAGACTGCGATGACTCTGGCTATCCGAAGGATTGGCACCAAGACATCACGGCCCATGGCGTGTGCCGACACAAGGTCTCACGTCGTTACGTCGCCAAGATGTCTGTTGGCGGTGTCCAAGTCACGCTTGGCTCCACGACCTCGCAGGCCAAGGCCGCTACGCTCTACGACCTCGGGCTCTGGAAGCTCGCTGCTGTGCTCGGTCGCGTGCTCAAGCCCAACAACCGCGAGTCATTCCTGACCTTCACTCAGGCCGACGTGGACACGAATTGCCCCAAACTCAACGCGCTCTACAATGAGCGAGCCGCACTCAAGGGCTTCAAGGATGACATCACTGAGCGAGAACGACGCGAAGCAGCCTTGGTGGCTCCTGTCGATGTCGTGGTGGAGAGCAAGACTGACCGCACCATGTGGGCATACGATGCGCTTGCTTCAACTGTCGCCAAGCACCGCGCCGCCAACTTCAAGACCGACCTTGCCTTGATGAAGCAACGGCCGTGTGTGAACCTTACCAAGCTGCCGGGGTTGCAGGAACAACTCGATACGCTCGCCGAGCTTGTCACGTTGACCGAGGCTTGTGTGTCCAAGCTTGGCATCTCGCTCTCGTCGCATCGCCCCTACGTTGAAAAGCTTTTACGCGAGGGCACGTTGACAAACTGAATCACAACGCTATATCCCTACATACAAATGAAAGACAACAGTGCAATCAAGAAACAGTCACCGCGTCCGGCCGACCCGGTCATCATTCAGTCCGGCCGTGAGCAAGTCCCTGCAACCGAATCAAACGCGCCCACGGGTGAAGCCGCTCAAGAGACCGCGCAACTCCGGCTCCAAGCGTTCGACGACGGCTACATTTTCAAGTTCACGGGCCACCCCGTCGAAAAGGGCCGCTTTGTGCTCTTCGACCGCGTCAACCAGCCGGTCGCTGTCGTCAACAGTGCGCCCATCGCCGACCTGTTGTGCCAGTCCGTTAAAATGCTTTTTGCTGCCGTGGCCGAACGCGATGCCCGTGAGGCTGCATTGACTGGTGGCACGCTCGAAGAGAAGGCCGCGCGCAATGCGGAGCACAAGGCCAAGCACCGCACCGCGCCGCTGACGGACGTTGTCGAAGGCGGCACATTCCCAGCCCCGGAGGTTGAGCCGTAATGGCTTCACACCGCAACAACGCAATGGCGCGCCGTCGTGATTTCGGTCTGTCGGGACAGAACGGTAAGGGCAGCGCGCCACGTCACACGGTCAACGCGAACTGGACCAAGCGATTCGACAACATCAACATGGGTCCTTGGGACATGAGCGGGTTCACCGTTCTCGGCCCGGGCCGCATCCGAAAGGTTTACTGATGAGCGCACTGCTACTCGCCTTCGGTCCCGGCACTGGCGCGCCCGGGGCAACGACGCTCGGCTACTCGCTCAACCCCATCCTCGAATTCCTTTTTTACTCGGTCGTGGTTCCGGCGTTGGTGGCTGGCTTCATCTGCTGGAGGGCTGGCAAGTGAGCACTATCACCGGCGGCCTGTTGTCCATCGTGCTCGTGCTCTACGCGGTTTACTCGCATCACCTCACGAGCAAGATTGCTGAGTCGTGCTTGCGTCATCACGGCCAGCGGCTCAGTCGTGGGCACCGGCTGTCGCTCTACCTGCTGTCGCCATTGAGCCACTGCCTCATCATCCTCGGCGACGCACTGCTCGGAGACGAAACATGATAAACTGGTATTCTCAAGTATTTCGCAACTGGTGGCGCGCGCTTTGGTGCGGGCATACGGCCCACGTTAACGCGTTACGCCCTAACCTTGCAGGCATGATTGAGTGCGAGTGCGAGAAGTGCGGCAAAACTTTTTCGGCTCCATACGGGCTAGCTTTGCGCGGCATCACGCTTCGATTCAAATGAAACGCCCCTACAAAAAACGTCCCTCGAAGCGCGCGCTGTTGTCGCTCGCACTGTCGCAGATGCTATGAGTCCTCAAGAGCAATACTGGTTCGCCTTAATCCTCATCGACGTGTTCCTCGGCGGCGTGTTCATCTCGTCGCTGCTCTGGGCGCGCGCTCGCAAGCCGATTGGTGAGTTGCCCGACCCGGCCATCCCGGGCTTCAGCCTTCCTTGGATTTGCAATCACTGCGGGTTCGAGGTTAAAAACTACCGTTGCAAGTGCAAGAAAGGCCCGAGCCCATGGGAACCGCCCGCGTTCAAAGCAGCGCGTGAGGAACTGTTGTCATACAAATGAACAAGAACACCACCGCACGACAGGACCGCGACCTCGAAAACGAGCGCAAGTGTTTTCCGGATGCTGACTACTCGCATCACCAAGCGGTGATTGCCGACCTCGACGCCACCATAACTGCGCTTCGCGCACAACTCCTCGCACTCGATGGCGACTGAGGCACCATTTCAACCGTTCACGCCGCGCCAGTTGTCGCTTGACCAAGCGCTGTGCAACTGGATGCGCTCTGACGTGCATCGCTATGTCGGCCCGTTCTACCGGGTCACGTTCGAGCAACAGGGCGGTGCGCCAGCACAGGCCACTACCCCGGCTGTCGCTCCGACTGCATATCGCATCAACATTTTCACCAACCTTCAGCGGGTGCAGAATGGCATCGCGTTTACAGCACCAACCCTCACGGCGCTCGCGTTGGCTGTCGAGATTGAAGCGCCCAAGCTTCTGAAAAAGAGAGTCAACACATGAAAACGTTCAATGAAATCTGTGAGTCTGATGCGCTCCGCACTTGCGCCCGTAAACTGGTGCGTGACTTGGAGGGGGACAACCCGAAGTTCCATTTCACCCTTACTGAGACCGATTCCTCGCCGTGGTTAATCCGCGCTTACCGGAGTCCGATAGGGCTGGGCGCGATACGGAACCGGACCTCCCTAATCGCCGAGGTGGAGGTGAACTTCTTCCCCGACGTTGAAGGTTTGAAAAGCGCGATGCGCCGACTCAATGACGCAGGCTTCAAGGTATTCCCCAACGGGTTCTCCGGGACCAAGATTCCAGAGTCGCAGGCCCCCGAGGAAGCTTTGCTAGGTAAGGTGTTCATCAGCGGCCAGAGCTATGACCGGCTGACTAAGCTCCTCGCCGAGCGCAACCCTGAGTTTTCATTTTCAGTGAACCCGACCGGGAATTACTCACTCAGCCTTTACGCCCGGCACATGTCAGACCCGCTCAAGAATGTGGACATCCAGTTCGAGCCAAGCCGAATTGGCGTAAAGGGGCTCGCCGAAGCCCTCGCACTCCACAAGTTCAAGGTGCTGGAGGAACTGAAGCCGACCGTCTGCCCAGTCTGCGGTGGGCTCAAGGCAATCATTCGCGGCCGTCACCCGGGGCAGCCAAAGCGCACCGTCTGCCCGACGTGCGTAGTGGAGAAGCTCGAAGACCTGTGCAGCAATGCGACCCTCTCGCCCGCGAGTAGCTGCGACCAAACCGCCAAGTGACATGAGCCAAGACGAACTTAAAAAACTTTTCCGGCATTCTGTCGTTCCGTCGTCAGAGTTCAGAGCCCTCAACACTCACGTCTGCACGTTGAATGTCTCCGTGTCTGCACAGGCAGTCAAGAACCTCTCGGACATCGCGATTGAAGACCTCCGCGCTGAGTTGGAGCGGACGCTATTGCGCAAGCTGACCGACCGCTTCGCTGTCCGTGAATTTCTCAACGCCCTTCAGGAAGTGATTCATCGCGCTGGCCCCGGCATGTCGGGCGGCTATGAGGCTTACGACAAGCTGCGCAAGCTGGCCTTCCGGGTGCTGCCTGAATATCTCCGCGATGAAGAGGAACCGCCAAGCGTTCCACCAGACCCCGGCCCCGGGGATTCCCCTAGGTCGCACCTGACGAAAATACGTAGTTGACTTCAAACATGGGCCGCGCTAGGCTATCCCCATGATTGAACTTTCTAATAGCCCGGTGTTGCTGGAAGAACTGGCCGCCTTCCTCACCGATGTCAACGCCAAGCGCCGCGCCTATTACGTGGCGAACTACCCGAACGTCCAAGGTAACCCCGAGCACGACCTGTATTACGACAAGCAGGAGCTTCTGGTCGCCAGCATCGGTGCCAAAAATATCGGCGTCTGGTGCTCGTCCGAGACCCCGTGGCACCACTCTCAGAAGCCGGTGCAGGGCCATTTCACCCGCTCGATTTACTGCTTCATCGACCGCGCAACCGGCGACATCCTGAAGCCTGCGGGCTGCAAGGGACCCGTCAAAGGCAAGCGCGGCAGCATCCGGGACGGCGGCTGGTGGGACACCTGCCTGTCTGCTCACGGCGTCATCAACCTCCGCTAACCCTCAAACACTGTGGAAATTCAACTCCGTCTTTTCCCGTCCGTTAATCCGCTGGGTCGGTATGCCGAAATTTCTGCCGAGTCGCACCCGCATGACGGCCGCATCCCGTCCATCCGGGTGTCCTTCTACGGCCAGTCGTTCCGGCTCGACGGCCTCACGTCCGATTTCGAGCCGCTTGACCCCGTCTGCAAGGCGCTCATGGACCGCGAGTCCAAGCTGCACCTCGGCATCTGGGAGTGGCTAAACGCCGACTGGAGCGAGAAGCGCGAGACCCTGCAACAGCACTTGCACCTGACCAACATCCACCTGAACGGAGGACAGCAATGAACGACCAAGACCTCATCAACCGCTGGAACGCTGCCTACAAGGCGGCCAACCTGCGCGAGTTGCGCAAGCAGAACGCGGCCCTGCTCGAAGAGAACCGGAAGCTCAAGGTGCGGCTGAACGCGTGGCCCGGGCGCGCGGCCGAGCACGCTCGCCAGTGCGTCGCCCGGGAACGGGCTCGCCTGACTGGAGGTGCCAAGTGAAATACGACCTTCACCCTCGCCCCGACAAGCTGGAGCGCTTCGTCGTTCTCAGTCTCGAAGTCGGCAAAGACCTCTTCTCAATCCGCGTGTCGATGTTCGGTCAGTCGTTCCGTCGTAACGGCCTCGGCTGCGATGTCGAGCCGAGGGACGCTCACTGGCTCACGTTGATGGACCGGGAATCCGAGCTTCACCTCCTCATCTGGAAGTTTTTGAACGCCGACCTCGGCCACTGCCTGAAGTGTGCAACGCTCGACTTGGAAGCGGAGATTCGGAAGCTCGAATTTTATGAGGACCTCGCCGCCCAAGGGGGTGCCAAGTGATTCGGCCCGTCGTTCACAACAAGTCCGGCGTGCTCTGGTGTGGCCCGGCCGCGCTGTCGGCAATCACCGGCTTCGGCACTGCTGAGATTCACCGGGTGCTTGAAGCGGTCACGCACCGGAAGTCCATCAAGGCCGTGGGGACGTGGGAGTTTCACGAGACCGCCCGGCGGCTCGGTTGCGAGATTGCGCCTGTGTTGGAGCTTCGTGGAAATCCGGATTTCTTCGACAAGAAAACGCGCCCGACGCTGGTTCAGTTCGCCCGCGAGCATCGGGAGATTTTGAAGCATCACGCAATCGTGGTGGCCCTGACAAGTCACTACGTCGTGCTGTCCGGCCGTCGTTTCGTCGATAGCCATGAGCCAACACCGATTCACTTCCTGAAGGCCCCGCATCGCCGGGCGCGTGTTGAGTCTGCGTGGATAATCACGCCCGGGGTGCGTCCAGCACAGATTCCTCCGGCACCGGAGCCAGTCAAGCGCGACTACTCGCTCGCCAAGGCCAAGCGCATCGCTGCTGCGTGGGGCATCACGGTGGAGCTTCACAACCCGGGCGAACACTGGGTGTATCCGCCGGACGACAGCCGATTGCATGGCCGCCGTGACCCGTATTACGATGAGCACCTCGGCTACGACGATGCCGACGTGCTCAAGCGGGTTGAAACTTACGCCAAACTTTTGGCCAACAATTTATGAACCCCAAACCCGACTTCGTGACCGACTACATTTACCCGGCTCTGGTCGGCGTGCTCATCGGTATGCTGCTCTGCGGTTGTGCCACCGAGGCCAAGCTGCAACGCTGGTTTGAATTCAAAAATGCCCAAGTGGAGAAAGGAAACATCAATGAAAATCGCTGAATGGAAAATCCGTTACGAGACCCTGAAGGCTCTCATCACCCGCAGTATGCTCGACGCGCTGCACAATGGCGACAACCTCACGGCGGCCAGCGCGCAGAGCCAACTGCAACAACTTGAGGAGGGCGCGCTGTGAAAAAAGAGACCGGCTCACGCCGCTACCCGTTCCGGAATCAAACCCTCGCCGGGGCCAAGCACCGGGCAAAGTTCATGGACAAGGAAATCTGCTGCCACGTCCATGAGGACGACAGCGTTCTTTTGGTCCGTGTGAAGCCGGACGGGAAATACTACACCATAAAAGTCCTCTCAATGCCTTTGTTGCCATGCTGAATTCACAAAGACCCGAAGGCAAACGGCCAGTGACCGATGCCGAGCGAATTGAGGACCTGAAGCGGCTGATTGCCCGGGCTTACACTTGCATTAGCGCCATCGAACGGCGCGACATGCGCGACATGAGCGCGGAGGAACGGCAGAGCTTTTTCCGGGAGCACGGGCCGATGTCTTTTGTCATCGGCGAATTCGCGGTGCAGAAGTTGACTGACAACTACGAGCCGGAGGACGCAAACCCGGCCGGTAATCACCCCGGGCTCTGGTAGGGGAATCCCCTAGCCCGCCGACCGTAGAAATAATCCTTGCGCGGATGTTGGCGTGCTGTATCTTGGTCCCATGACAAACGAAGTTCAAAAGCTGGAGCGCACGGTGCGAAAGATTCGCCAACGTATCTTCGACTTGCCGGAAGCCAAGCAGCCTTCCGCCACTGCCGCGATTGGTGTCCTCCGCAGCCGTATCTCGAAGCTCGCCCCGGCTGCTCAATCTCAATATCACTGGTGCTACGCAGCCGAGTAATCTTATGAAGGACGGGCTATATCACGCCGAGCTAGGACTGCCGCCGGTGAATTTCACCACCTTCGCCACCACGCTCTGCTACTCGAACCACGCGCGGCAGGCGGCCCTGCACGACCGCTACGGAGTCCCGGCTTCGGTCCCGAAGCATCACCAGTTCGCCCCGGCCGAGATTTTTGAAGTCGAGGTCGCCGCCGGTAAAGTGGTCAAGTTCTGCGCCCGGCTCAAGAACGCGGGCAAGACCACCGCTGGCAAAACCTTTGACCTTGTGCTGGCGTGCAGCGCTCCCGAGCCGCACACCGCAGCCGTTTTCGTTCGGACGCTCTGGCTCAACGAGCCGGGCGACAATCACTCAACCCTCGACAAATCGAAATACATTCCTTATGCCTCGTAACATTTTCACCCTCAAGAAACTGAAGCCAATCATCCGGCTGGACCTCCCGGTTGGAGTAACCGAAGCTCCGAAGGTCCGCAGCTACGTCGTGGAAGCGTCGAACCTCGGCGAGCGGAATCTGCGCTGGGCCGAATTCGCAACCGTGCAGGCGGCCCTCGCCAGTCTGGCCGCCCGGCCGCTACTGTCGCCCCGCTCCGAAGTCGTCAACTTTATTGAACACGCATGAGAACCGGGAGCGACAAAGCGTGCTTCAATGTAGTCTGGAAGGGCGCGTGGTATCGGCTTGCCAGCTTGTCTTGGCACCTGAAGCGTAAGGTGAGTCCGACCGGCGACAAATATCTCTTGCTGGACAACATGTATCGCGAGACCCTTGCGCCAAAGGACGAGGTTCACATTCACTCAATCGAATGAGACGGTTCATCAAAGGAGGCTGGACTTATGACACTGATTCTCGAATTCCCCATGCCCGGATTGCCCCACGGCGCAACGTCGTTCCGCCTCGTGTCGGACAATCGCTTGTCCGGGAATACACTGGTGCAGCCGACCGCTACGGAAAGCCGGTGGCCGTCCACCCTCGCACTTCAGCTACATGCAGTGCAGTGCCTTTCCGATTTACTAAGGGCCGCCGAATTGTCCGTGACGATTCAGGCAACTACAAATTGAACCGATGAAAACCACGTTGAAAAAACGTCGTGTGCTGTTCTGCCTCTGGAACGACGGAACAAAACAGGGTCGCCGTGTTTCCTGCTATGAGTTGCTCGTGCAGGAGTGCGCCTCAGACAAGGAGGCCCTTCAGGCTGCGAGGGAATACCGAGCGCGCCGCCACAAGCGCTTTCGGCCCGCGCTATTCACCTACCTCAGTGCGGGGACGGACTGGAGATTTGGTTACACGGTCCACAGAATCAACAAGCGCTCAACTTCCAGCGACCGGGGCAACACGTTCGTCAATCACCACTCCGTCACGGAGCTTGACTCAAACAAGCCCCTCAACACCTGCTGGATGCGCGAGGACCTGATTGGACTCAACAGATGAAAAATCTCGACACGATAGAGTCTGCCCGGTGGGTGCTGGGCAACGATGAGCTGGTCTCGGCCCAAGCCGCACCGGAGAATCGAATTCAAGTCCAAGTGGTTCGCTACAACCCGCGCACGAAGTCTGGAAAGTTTCACCAGTATCACGACTACTGTATGCCCTTGGAGGTTTTCAAATTGTGGCGCGACGACGTTGACAAAGCAGCCCGGACTGCTAAGTCTCCCTCACATGAAAGAGACTAACGTCCTACTCGGTTTTTTCAGCGTGCCCGGCGTGGGCATTGACTCCGTCGAAACCCCGATTGTCGGCAACCCGCGCACGGAGCACGAAGCGCTCAAGGTCCTGATTCGCAAGCGCCATCCGAACGCGCCGAAGAATTCAATCGTCTGCACCGGCACCGTGCTGGAGCGCCGGGGCGGTGACGACCTCGGCTACGTCGAGATGTCGCCCGGGCTGATTCTCGGCCAACTGTTCGGCGACAAGCTGGAGCGTCGCAAGATTGGTCGCACGTTCATCTCAGGCGCGCCCTACGACATCATCCTGACCTTCCACCGGGCGCAGGGCACCATCAGCGTGTTGCTCAAGGCCCTGCTGAAGAACGACGGCGACATGCGCCTGCCTGACCGCCTGAACCCGCAGACCCTCGCGGACGGGCTGCCGACACTCATCAAGGAAATTCTCGGAGCCGGAGCGCGCGACACCAAGCTCGACATCCGCGAAGCCGCCGCACCCAAGAAAGCCGTATGAAGAAAGCAAGCGGAAAGACGGTGTGCGATGCGTTGGAACGCGCGCTCAAGGGGTTCAAAGGAGACCCGAACGTGATTGCCGTCGCCCGCGACGCGGGATTCCTAATCCCCAAAGGCCAGCCGCGCGGGAAGCGCCAAGGCTATCAGATTTTCATCAAGGTCATCCGGTTTGACGAAGCCCTCTTGAAGAAAGACAAACTCACCGGCGGCCTGCTCACGAATCTATGAACACACCCACGTCCCTTTTTGAATTCGCCCCCTACGGCAAGACTCCGCGCCTCTTCCGGGAAGTTGTCGTGACCGAGAAAATCGACGGCACCAACGCGCAGATTTGCATCGACGAAACCGGGCAGGTTCGAGCCGGTAGTCGAACCCGCTGGGTGACTCCGCAAGAGGATAACTACGGCTTCGCGGCGTGGGTCTCAGAGCACAAGACGGAGCTTCTGCAACTCGGACCCGGCCGTCACTTCGGCGAGTGGTATGGCCGGGGCATCAATCGCGGCTACGGAATGCCCGACCGTCGCTTCGCCCTGTTCAACGTGTCGCGCTGGGAGGACGGCGCGCTGTCGCCAGTCAAATATGAGCGTGGCGTTGCTCAACCCCGCGTCGCACTCTCGCCTCGTCCGGCCTGCTGTGAAGTGGTGCCGGTATTGTATCGCGGCCCGTTCTGCGAGGAATCCATCAAGGGGTGCGCCCTCGTGCTCCAAGGAGCGGGTAGCGTTGCGGCCCCGGGCTTCATGCGCCCCGAGGGCATAGTGGTTTTCCACACAGCCGCCAACCAAGTTTTCAAGGTGCTGCTGGAGAACGACCAGAGCCCCAAGGGCGAAGCGTAGAATGAAATTCTGCGACAACGAAGCTTGCCGCTGCCACGTCGATGCCCCCGAGGGCCGTCACGAACTTGTCTATACCGAAGCCAACGGAAACGAGGTCTGCGTCAAGCAATTCGCGGTGGCGACGAAGGGGAAAATTAGTTCAAAAAAAATCTTGAATCTCTGTTCGGTCTGCATTAACGTCGTCGCATTGATAAACAAAAATTATGACACCGAACAAAGTAAAGGTTGAATTCATCGTTGGCACGGTCGTTGACCGCGAGGGCAATCAGATGACCGAAGAGTTTCGCCAACGGGCTAAGTTGTTTTTCGAGTCCACTCTGCTCACCGAGTTTAAGGGCTACTCTTCCACGGCCGTCACCGGCAAGTGGGTCAACGCCGCCGGGAGGGTTGCGGACGACGTGTCCCTCGTTTACACGGTCATCACGGAGCCTTCCGAGGCCCCGCTGGACCGGCTCGAACGGTTGCAAGTGCTCGCCAAGGACCTGTTCTATCAGGAGTCCGTCGTGCTCGTCGTGACTCCCGTCTATGCCTCTTTCTAAACATCAACAAACCAAAACACAAAACATGAATACAAACACGGAATCTGTTAACCTCGAAGACGGCTGCGGCCAGAACTTCAACGTCAAACGCGTCTCGCCCGGCATCCTCGCCGCCATCACCAAGGAGCTTCTGCTTCCCAAGGTGCCGCGCGGCCGTCAGGAATACCTTCTCGTCCTGCGCGCGACGGTTTACACCGCCAAGCCCGAGACCGTGAAGGCGATTCCGGCCCCGGTCAAGTTCGCCCGCAAGCTGGCGGGTCTGAAGCTGACCCAGCTTTTCCAACAGCAACGCAAGTTCGCCCGCGAGGCCAGCAAGGCGAAGCACCTGCTGCTCAAGATGTCGGGCTTCTCCCGGGTCCGCACTCAGGTAGCGGCCGCCCAAGACCTCGCCCTCGCCGCGCTCAAGCAAGTCACGGCCGAGATTAAGGCGAGGCAGCTTGCTGCCACGGGCAAACTCGCGGAGGCGAACTAAATGAACGCGCTCCAAGACAACCGCACCAAGCCCGGCCGGGCACTGCCGCGCGTGTGGCGTCGCTTTGCCTTCCTCCGCTCTGGCGAGCGATTCGACTTCAAGGGCCGGACCTTTTGTGCCAGCGAATTTTTCACGTTCTTCGGAATGGCGAAGGTCGCCCGGGTTGACCTCGACATGGAGCGCACCGCGTGGCTCTTCCCGTGGACGAAGGTCCGGACGCATACACTCGTCCGGGACAAAGCGCTGGCCGACCTCGGCGACCCGTTTTCGGAGACCCGGGCGGCCATCCGCCATGAAATCGGGAAGGTGTATCAAGCACCGCTGCCGCCGAACAATGACGACGGCCGCACCGGCCCGAGCGCCTAGAACTTTATGCCAATCAGCAAACGACGCGAATACGGGGGCGCTTACCTCCGACTGTTGGAGGAAGAAAACGAATGCAAGATGAGGAACGAAACAGTCCTGCCGGAAGACCGAAAATGGGTAACGCACAAACCTGCGTCGCCTGCATCCCGGCCCACCTCCGGCGGAATCTCATCCCGGTCATCTTCAAGCGTGAACCCCGGCCGAAGTGGGAAGACTCAAACTGGTTCGCGGTCTGGCTTCGCCTTGCGCGCGAGGGGAAGGAGTGCAACTGAATGAAAGAGTCAGGCAACCTCCTTATTGTCGGCTGGGGCCGACACGGTAAAGACACGGCGGCAATGGCCCTGCACGGCTGGGGCGACCTAGTCTATGCAGGTAGCACCTCGTGGCAGGCGCTTCCGTTCATGGCGAAAGTTCTCGGGGTGCCCGAGCAAATCGCGTGGGACGAGCGGCACAATAACCGGGTGCGCTGGTGGCAGGAGTGTAACAAGCTCCGACTGCAAGACCCGCTGTTCCTCGTCAAGCGCGCGCTCCAGAACGCCAACATTGTCGCCGGGCTCCGGGACGATGTCGAGATGAAGGCCGCGAAAGCGTCCGGGCTGTTCAAGGCAATCCTGTGGGTTGAACGCCCCGGGGTGCCCGAAGACCCGACCGTGACCTTCAAGAAAGAGGACTGCACCGACTTTTTGCTCAACGATGTCGGCCTCAACACCTTCAAGGCCCGGGTCCGTAACTGGGCGCGCACCAAAGGATTCCTCAAGTGAAGGAGGTTCCACTAACCCAAGGCAAGGTAGCATTAGTTGATGACCAAGATTTTGAAAAGGTGTCGGCATATTCATGGTCGGCCCACACCTACAAGCGGAATTGGTATGCTAAAGCGGTTATACCGGGCTGCCCCGGAGCCCGACTTGTCCCGCTACACAGGTTTCTTTTGGGATTCCCTACTTTAGACGTGGACCCTCGGGACGGGGACGGCCTGAATTGTCAGCGGGATAATCTGAGACTAGCAACCGTGACACAGAACTGTGCTAACGCCCGGAAAACCATCTCCCAAACTACATCTAAGTTCAAGGGCGTTTCTCGGTGCGGGGAAAAGTGGCGCGCATATATTGCAGTGGCGGGGCAACAGCGACACCTCGGAGTGCACCTTTCTGAAGTCGAAGCCGCTGAAGCCTATAACAGAGCAGCGAGGCTAGAATGGGGAGAGTTTGCCCGGTTAAACGCATTATGAGAATGTCTGTAGGCACCCGGAGTGTTTTGTTTGGCGTTCACAATTTTCTGTGGCACCCCTTTACCGTGTGGTTAGCATGGAGGTCCCTCTACGGGAAATCTCCCAGTTGGGTGGAAAATTTGGCAATTTTTTTCCATGACTGGGGGTATGTCGGAAAGCCGAACATGGACGGCGACGAAGGCCAGACTCACCCGGTGGCCGGGGCGCACTTAGCGGGCGAGGTCGCACGCTGGATTGAAGACATCGGGCTTGCCTTCCGTCACCCGTGGCGGTCGCTGACCGACCGGGGCTTCGGGTTCGAGCGTTACCTGCGCGGCATCAATCGCCGGGCCGAGGTGTATCGTCTCTGCATCGGACACTCCCGATATTATGCCGCCAAGTTCAACGTCCCGCTCTCACCTCTTTTCCGCGCGGACAAGGCTTGCATTTTCTTTGACCCGCAATGGTTCTACCTCCTCCGGGCGGACGCCTCGGGCGAGCTTGTCGAATTCATGCGCAACTCGAAGCTCGGGCCGCACACCACGCCGGAGCAGTGGTTCGACTGGTATCGCCTCAAGGTCAAAAACCTACTCGCTGAATGATTGCCATCATTGGACATCATCACTCGACGTTGCAGAGTCGATTGTCGCTCGCCATCGCCGCCAGTGTTCCGGCCGTCATAGTCGAACCGCCGGTGCCGAAGCCGAACCCTGCATGGACCCCCGCGCCTTACCGCCGGGATTTCCTGTTCTGCTATGCCCGGGGCCGTGACTGGAGCCGTCGCCGCTGGCTTCGCGCTCGTCGTTTATACGCCCGGAGAATACGACAGGGCTACCTCGACTTCCTAAATGAATCGGCACGGCTTACTTGAATGGCAGCCTGACGCCGTCGAAAAGATTCTCGCCGCGCTCGACAAGTGGGGCGGCGCTCTCGATGGCTCGGACATGGGCGTTGGCAAGACTGCTCATGCCGTGGCCGCAATCCGTGAGCGCGATGTCCCGACCCTCGTTGTCTGTCCGGCCGTGTCCGTCTCGTCGTGGCGTCGCATGGGCGACCACCTCGGGACCAAGTTCTCCATCATCAATTACGAGATGTTGCGCACCGGGAACACCGACTTCGGCCGGTGGGAGCATCCTAAGCCCGCCCGGTTGGAGCGAGTCATCGTCTGCGAGTCGTGCCAGATGAAACTCGACTTCACCCGATTTATTCGTTGCCCGCACCATCACCTCGGGATACACTGCATCACGACAAAAGTTAAACCCCATAGCTATGGAAAATTCATCTTCAATTCCGCTGTCAAGCAACTCGTGTTCGACGAAGTCCACCGCTGCTCCGGCCTCGACAGCCTGCAAGCCGACAACCTGCTCGCCGCGAAACGACAAGGAATCCCGACCCTCGGGTTGTCTGCCACCCCGGCCGAGAGTCCCTTGGACTTCCGCGCTCTTGGATATTTGCTGGGTCTTCACCGGCTTATCGGCCCTCAGTCTTTTATGTCATGGGCATTTGCCCGAGGAGTGCGAAAGCACCCCATGGGAGGACTCCACTTCGCCGCAGGAGAGGAGCGCAAAAAAGAAATCATGGCGGGCATCAATGCGGAGCTTTTTCCTGAGCGCGGTGCTCGTGTGCGTATCGACGACCTCGGCCTTGCCTTCCCGGAAGTGCAAATCCGCCCCGAGCTTTACGACCTCGACGGTGCCGGGAAACTCGATGAGCTTTATGCAGCAATGGATGACGCGATTCGCCTTCTTAATCAGCGAGGCGAGTTGGACCGAAGCCCGGACCATCCGCTCACTCAATTACTCCGAGCCCGCGAAAAAATCGAGCTACTCACGGTCCCCATTTACGAGCAGTTGGTTGCCGACGCAAAACGACAAGGCTTCCACGTCGCGATTTTCGTCAACTTCCGTTCGACTGTTGAAGAACTATGCAAACGGCTCAAAACGCAGTGCCGGGTGGACGGCTCGCAAGTCGGTTCCCGTGGTGCCGTGGAGCGGGCGAATAATGTTGAGCGGTTCCAGCGAGACGAAGAGCCTGTTATCGTCCTTACCATCGCCGCCGGAGGAGTCAGCATTTCTCTCCATGACGTGCTTGGCAAGTTTCCACGACTAGGGCTCGTGGCCCCGGGGCTGAGTGCAGTTCAGTTTCGGCAAGTCTTTGGCCGACTGCGGCGCGCAACCGGCAAGTCCAAGGCCCTCTACCGGATTATTTTGATTGCTGGAACGGTGCAAGAAAAAATTCACAAAGCAATGCAGGGAAAGCTGAACTGCATCGACGCCCTGAACGATGGGGATTTGTGGGCGGCCAATCTGCCAGTAACAGTCGGTAACGTAGCTGAATTATTCCCACAACAATGAAATCAATCTTGCTCACTCGCGGAAAGTCTGCCCTCGTTGACGATGAAGACTTTGACCGAGTTAATCCGTTCAAATGGCACGCTGTTAAAACGTCAAGCGGGAACTACTACGCGGCTCGATACGGACCCGGAAAGAAAGGGTCTCGGGAGTATATTTACATGCACGGGTTTATTCTTGGATGCAAAGGACCCGACCATCGAAACGGGGATGGGTTGGACAATCGCCGCGAGAACCTACGACCGGCTACGCATCAACAGAACCTACAAGGCAAGTGTCGCAAAAGGGCGAACACGTCGAGCAAATACCGAGGCGTATTCTGGGCAGTCCGGGAGGGCAAATGGATGGCAGCAATTCATGTTGGGAAACGGAAGCCCTACCTTGGAAGCTTTTCGGATGAGTTGGAGGCTGCCCGGGCCTACGACACGGCTGCCCGGCGGTTCTTTGGAGAGTTTGCAGCCTTAAATTTTCCGACGCCGACGTTGACAAATTGAATCGGTCTGCTACCTGTTCCGAGTATGCCGGTAAGCATTAACAAAAACAAAGGCGGGTATTCCGTCCGCACTCCGAACGGAGTGAAGGCGAAGCACACCACGAAGGCCAAAGCGCAAGCGCAGAAGCGACTCCTGCAAGGAGTGGAGCACGGCTGGAGACCGACCGGCCGAGTGAGCCGCGTTGTCATGGGCAAATGACGAATAGCCAGCTTGAGCACCTGACCCAGTGGGTCCGCAATTCAACTAACGCTGAGTGCCGCCGGGAGCGGCTGCGTCTCGCGAGCAACGTGCTCCGGGGCGAAGCCGGATGGACCGAGGAAAAAATTCGAGAGTGGAAAAACAAAACGAGCGAAGAGTTGAAACGAATCCTGAAATGAAAAACGAAATCATCCTTTTCCTGAGCCAGTTCGCGCTCGTGTTTCTGATTGGCTTCCAGTCGCAGAACGTCCGAGATAACCGCTACTTTGGTTCGGCGGTTTGCTCGTTCTTGCTGGGCCTGAGCCAGTGCTTCCAGTGGCGGTTGATGCCGAATGCAACGACGGTAGAGATGGCGGTCTGGCTCTTCGCCGGGCCACTGGCTATCATGTGCGCAATCTGGGCTCACCCTCGGATTTTCAAGGCGCGCAAGGGCAAACATTTCCTTGCGTCTAAGAACCGCAATGAACACCGGGAGAAATTGTTCTAGGCCAGCACGTTGACAAACCGATTCGAGTTGCTACCTCTTCCACAGTCAAAAGATGAACACTGAACCAGCGAAGCCCGCCCCCGCCGAGAGAATTCACCACCCCTACTCTCCGTCGAAACTCCAGTGCCTCGAAGCCTGCCCCAAGTATGACTCGGCCTTCACGGAGTCCGAGGCCGCCACGATGGGCACGATGCAACACGACGTTGCCGATTCCGGCGTGGACAACGCGAAGCTGCCGGATTACAAAGCGCTGGCCGTGGTGGAGTGCATGGAGTTTGTCGAAGCTCAGGCCAAGGAATTCGGGCCGGGCTGCATCCGCATCAACGAGGAATACTTGCCCATCGACGACGAGACCATAACGGCGAACGGGGCCAAGTTCATCGGCACCACGGCGGGCTACCTCGACGTTGGGTTGCTCACCGCTGACGGCAGGGCAGCCAAGGTGATTGACTACAAGTTCGGCCAAGTCGAAGTGGAGGACGCCGGGAACAATCTTCAGGGCATCGCCTACATGCTTGGCCTGTGGAAACGGTTTCCCCAACTGCAACACTGCACGGTGTTTTTCCTGATGCCGCACCGGGACCAAATTTCCTATTACACGTTTTACCGTCGTGACTTCGAGCGTCTGTATCTCCGCGTCAAGACTGTCGTGGCCCGTGCCGTCGAAGCGAACAAGGACCCGGCTGACTACTCAATGGCAAACCCGACGACCTCCTCTTGCCTGTTCTGCTCACGTCTCGGGCAGTGTCCGAAGGTCGCAGCGCTGGCTTTGAAGCTCGGCAAGAAATACGCGCCCCTCGTTATACCGGACTCGATTTCAACCAGTGTGTTCACCGACCCGAAGGACGCCGAGCGCGGCCTGAAGTTCTCGGCAGTCATCAAGGTTTGGGCCGAAGCCTATCGGACTCAGGTTACGCAGAAGACCATCTCCGACGACTTCGTCCCGGAGGGTTATCAACTGGTGTCGATGCAGAAGCGCAACATCAAGTCGGCCAAGGGTCTTGGCGACCTCGCGAAAAAGTATCTGCCGCCGGAGATGCAGGCCAAGGTGGAGTCGCTCTACGAAATTTCCCTCGGCCCGCTGGAGAAGCTGATTTCCACCGCTGCGCCCCGGGGCGAGAAGGAGAAGACCGTCGAAGCGTTCGGTCAGGCCGCCCTCGACGCGGGCCATCTCGCGCTTGGCGACCCGTTCGCTTTTCTCCGGATGTCGAACAAAAAGTCCGAATGATTTCCCGTCCAGTAAACAAACAACAAAGTGAAAGGTAAGAAAAATGGAAGTTAGTTTTGAAAAGGCGAAGGCTGGCGCGATTGATGCGCAAGTCATTCGTGAAACCGTGGCAACCCCCGTTCCCGGGGTGTCTGTCGAAACCCTCACCACCGCTGCGGCCGTTGGGCCGATTGGTGTCGAAGGCCCCGTGGGCACTCCCGGGATTCCCGGCCCGGCGTGTCCGGCTGGCGTCAACCCTGCGGGCGTTCCGATTGCCCCGGCCGTGTGCATCCCGACGACCTCGGCGATGGTGCCTGCCCAGTCTGCGACCGTGTCGCCCTATGACCCGACCGCGCTGGACGACAACAACATCGGGTTCGAGGATGTCATCCTCCCCCGCATCAACATCGTGCAGAAGGTGGGCGACCTGTCCAAAATCTTCAACGGTGGCGAAGTCGTGCTGAATCAGGAGACCGTGATTCACGAGCCTGCGTTCATCCACCCGACCGACCCGAGCAAGAATGAGCAGGGCACCGGCCTGTTGACCCTGACCGTCCTCGGCTTCCGGAAGAAACAGTTCACGGAGAAAATCGAAGGCGGCAAGCTCGGCATGTTGCTCAACGACGAGGCCGACATCGCCCGCAACAACGGGACGCTCGACTACAAGGAGTGGAAGCAGTCCGTCGATGCGTCGAAGCTGCCCGGCGGCCTTCCGGCGAAGCGGTTCTTCCAGCGGCTCGCCACGGCGCTGTTGCTGGTGGAACGTCCGGCGCACATTCCGGACGAGGACCACGTCCTGTTCCCCTACGAGTTCGAGGGCAAGTTTTACTGCCTCGTGCTCTGGAGCATGAAGGGGACGGGCTACACCAACGCCGCGAAGCACCTGTTCACGGCGCGCAAGATTGGCCACCTCCGCACGGGTTACACCGCGCAAGCGTGGACCCTCACGACCAAGATTGAGGAATACAGCGGAAACTCGGCATACATCCCGGTCATCAAGCCGGGGCCGAAGAATTCGGACACCTTCCGCGCCTTCGCCCGCGAAATCATCGGGGCAGGTAACTAATCGGGTCCGCTCGTGCTCTCGGCCGACTACCAGCGGCCGAGAGCATTTTTGACAGGAATTTGCACCACGATTTCTGTCAAAAATGCTCACTGAATACGTAGCCGGTTTTATGTTCCGCCGCAGCAACTCTGAGGTAGCTCTGGTGAGAAAAAACAAGCCCGATTGGCAGCGCGGAAAGCTCAACGGGATTGGTGGAAAGGTTGAGGAGTCCGATTGCGGCCCGCATGAGGCGATGGCGCGCGAGTTCCTCGAAGAGACTGGGGTCGCTACTTCTCCGGCCGCTTGGTCCAAGGTTGCGGTCCTCGACACCCCCGGGGCACGCATCCATTTTTTCCGTCACGAGACGAGGCCGAGCTTCGACAGACCACGGAGGAGCTTGTTGATTGGTATCAAGTCAGCGAGTGCATGGGCCGACTCTCAACGGTTTTGCCGAACCTTCGTTGGCTGATTCCAATGGCTCTGGACCCCCAACGCCCCAGAGCCGTCGTAAATCAAATCTAGGGGATTCCCCTACTTCCCGGGCGGTAGAAATAACCCTTGCGTGTAAACGCGCGCTCCGCTATCGTCTTGCCCATGAACGAAACGCGAATTGAATTTAAGGTGCCGAAGGAAAATTATCCCCGGCTGGCTGAACGGTTGGAGAAGCTGAATCGCCGCGCGGTTAAGCTCGGCTGCGCCCCGGCGGTTCATTTCCTCACCGGCGAGACCCTCCTGCACGCTTGGGACAAGGCCGACCTTTGCGCGCGCAATTCGGCCACGGTCACTTGGCTGTCTGACGACCAGACTAACCCGGGCGACCGTTACGTTCGCACCGGCGCAATTCGCGTCCTCCTGCACGTCACCGTGCTTGGCGAGGCCCCCAAGTATGCGGGCTGGTCTTTCGCTGCGACGCTCGCCATCTCCGAGGGCGGCGTGATTCTCCGCAAGGCCCCGGGCTTCAAGAAGGAGCTTGTCGGCTTCCGCGAGGTCTCCCCGGTCTGCGAGCACTGCAAGCTGGAGCGCAACCGCCGTGATACTTTCGTCCTTGCTCACGAGGACGGCACCCTCAAGCAAGTCGGCCGCAACTGCCTTCGCGACTTCCTCGGCCACCAAGACCCCGCCCTCATCGCCGCGCAGGCCGAATGGCGCATGAGCATCGACGAAGCGTGCAGTGAGGCCGAGGGCGAATCCGGCTGCCGCGTGGACCGTCTGACCCACCTCGGGACGTTCCTTGAGCACGTCGCTGAATATACTCTCCAGAAGGGCTTCATCTCCCGCAAGCAGGCACAGGAGCGCGCTCAGACCGGGGAGTCCTGCGATTCAACGGCTTTCCTTGCGGCAATCAACATGGACCCGCCGCCCTACTGGGTTAAGCACGGCTTGGTGTTGGCGGTCTCCGACGAAGCGAAGGCATTAGCCGCCACGGCGCATCAATATGCGCTCGACACGTTCGGCGCGTTGACGGAACTGAACGACTTCCAGCACAACCTCCTCACCGTCGCCAAGTGCGAGGCGATTGAGTCCCGCCAGCAAGGCATCGCCGCCTATCTCGTCGAGAACTACCGCCGGTCGCAGGAGCAGGCCGCCAAGCAGGCCAAGCTCGGCGACTCGAAGCACTGGGGCGAAGTTAAGAAACGCTACAAGGCCCAGCCGATTAGCTACCTCGGCTCCAACTCTTTCGAGAGCGCCTTCGGGACGTGTTTCATTCACCGCTTCGCCTCGGCAGACGGCGCGCTCCTCGTCTGGAAAACCGGCACGAGCGTTGACTACGCGCAGGGCTTCACCGTCCCGGCGACCTTCACCGTCAAGGAGCACAGCGACTACAAGGGCCGGAAACAAACTCTGATTTCCCGCGTGATTTTTCTCGACACGACAGCCTCAACCAAGTAATCTTCCGAACCATGAGTGAACTAATTCAACCTTTGAACCGCGAGGCGTGGCTGCAAGCTGCGACTGCGAAAATCCGGCCGATATTCCTCGGCCACAATTACAAACTTCCGGAAGTCGTTCTGTCGGTCGGCTGGCCGTCGTCAGGTGGACTCGGCAAGAAACGCAAGACCATAGGTCAGTGCTGGTTTGGGTCCATGACCGCGAACAACACGCCGCAACTTTTCATTTCGCCCCTGCTCGACGAGGTCGCCACGCCGCAGGGAGTGCTCGCTACGCTGGTGCATGAACTGGTTCATGTCGTTGCGGGTCCTGACGCGAAGCATGGGCCGCACTTCGTCAAGGTGATGAAAAAGCTCGGGCTCGAAGGCAAGCCAACCTCGACGACGGCCAGCGAAGATTTATGCGCCCGGCTTGCCCAGACACGAAAAAATTCAAGCGAATACCAAATCCAAAGCAAATGAACACTGAACGACAAACAGACGCGTATGGACTGCCGCCCGGAACCGGGGTGAGCTTTCACGCTCAACATCCGATAGAGGGGGCGCACACTGCCCGGGTAAACTCGGGCGAAAACGTGATGACCCCGGAGCAGTATAAAGAGGTCCTCGGCCGGGTCGGGAATCCTCCGCAACCGAAGGTGCCGAAGGAAAAGAAAGAGACCCTCATCAACCGCCGGGCCGTAAAAAGTTACGCTCTCGGTGTTGCCAAAACGAAGCGAGCGGGCAAATTTACCCGCGTGGGTGAAACCTTTCTCATCGCCGTCGAGGCCGAGCTTGACGCGAAAATCCGGCAGCTTGTGATTCAGACCGAGGAGCCGCCCACGCACGAGGGCATCAAGTTCACGACCACTCTGGCCCGGAACAAGATTCAACTCCGGCTGGAGAAGCTCGCGGCCCGCATTATTTACGGGAAGGTGCTCCGGCATCCGTCAGTCGGCCAAACTCTCCGCGATTAAGTGAAAAAGATTCCCCTCGCATGAATCCAATCGCCATTGACTTCGAGACGTTCTACATCGACAAGGAATACTCCCTCAAGGAGATGGGCGCGTCCGCCTACATTCGCGACCCACGCTTTGACCCCTACCTGATTAGCGTCTCGGACGGCGCGGATACGTGGGCGGGACATCCAAAGGACTTCAACTGGGACGCGCTCGACAGCCAGACGCTCCTGAGTCACAACGCGGGATTCGATTCCCGGGTGTATCGCCGGATGGTGCAGCTAGGGCTCGCCCCGCAAGTTAATCACGGCCCGTGGCACTGCACCGCCAACCTCACGACGTATCTCTGTATGCGTCGCGACCTTGCGCGCGCTTCCGAGTTTCTTCTCGGCGTGGCGGCTGACAAATCCTATCGCGTGGACGCCAACGGACGACGCTGGGAGGACATGGTCAAGGCGGGAGTGGACGGCAAGGTCAAAGAGGCTGGGCGCGTCGATGCACTCCGCTGTCACCAGTTCTGGTCCAAGTTCGGGCACCTGTGGCCGGAGCGCGAGCGCGCGCTGAGCGACCTCACCATCCGGCAGTGCGCCCGGGGCGTGCAGATGGACACGGCCAAGCTGCAACAGTTTATTTTCACGGCGCAGCAAATGTTGATTCAGGCCGAGACGAACCTTCCGTGGATGAAGGAAGGGAAAAAGCCCACCAGTCCGAAAGCAGTCGCCGAGGAGTGCCGCAAGCACGGCATCCCAATGCCGCCGGTGAAGAGCCGGGACGGCGAGGATGCCTACGACGAGTGGGCCGGAATTTACGGACCCAAGCACAGTTGGGTCAAGGCTTACACCGACTACCGGGTCATCAACAAATTCCTGAGCACGCTCGAAACGTTGAAGAGTCGGCTGGACCCGAGCGATACTTTTTACTACGACCTCCTTTACTTTGGCGCGCATACCGGCCGATGGTCCGGCTCCGGCGGTTACAACATGCAGAACATGCGGAAGGAACCGCTGTATTGCGACGTTGACGGATGGCTCGTGACGGACGAGCCGAGGCTGAAGGAAATTCGCACCTCGAAAACTCTCCCGGGCTTCGTCGCTCACGTCCTCGACATCCGCGCACTGTTCATCGCGCGCCCGGGGAAGAAACTCATCATCTCCGACCTTTCACAGATTGAACCTCGCGTGCTGGCGTGGATGGCGGGGGACAAAGCCATGCTTGCCAAGATGGCGGCCGGGAACAGTCCGTATCAGGCTCACGCCGAGTCGTCGATGAACTGGACGCGCGGCGACATGAAGCAGCTTATCAAGGACGGGCACGGCGACGTGAAAGACATCTACCAGCTTGCCAAGGCGCGCGTCCTCGGGCTGGGCTTCGGCTGCGGCTGGGAGAAGTTCATCACGGTGGCTATGAACCTCGCGGGCATCGACATCACCAAGGACGACCCCGAGCTTGTCCCGGCTCCGGCCCACGAGGACGGCTCTCCGGCCCTCAACGCGGACGGCACGCAAAAAATGGTTTCCGGCTACGGCTACAATTCCCGACGCATCGTCAACGACTACCGGGAGTCGAATCCTCTCATCGCTGGTAAGGACGGAATATGGAAAAAGCTCGACACCGCTTTTCGCGAATCAGTCGGCCGGGATTTTTCTATCACGCTGCCGTCCGGCCGAACCCTTCGTTACCCGGAGGTCCAGCGCGAATTCAAAGCAGTGGCCGACCCGGAGAAGCCGGGCAAGTGGTCGAAGCGCTGGGTCATCACCGCACTGGCCTTTGACCAGAAGCGGAACAGCGTTGTTCGCAAGCCGTTTTATGGCGGCATCCTGACCGAGAACGCCGTGCAGGCGACGGCGCGCGACGTGTTCGGCGAGCACCTCATCACGTTAGACCGCACCTCGGGAATCGACGTGCTGTGGAGCGAACACGATGCCGCCGTGAACGAGGTTGACATGAGCGTCACCACGCGCGATGTTGAAACGATAATGAGCCGCTGTCCTGACTGGCTGGCGGGCTGCCCGATTGCCGCCGAGGCGATTGAGTCGCCCTGCTACGTCAAATAGACATTGACACCCGGCGAAATTTCCAGATACTTAGAGAACATGGTCCACTTGCGCAACCTATCGTCCGTCGAATGCTTCGACGGTCTGTCCCCGTGGCGTTACGTCGAATTGTCGAAGGTCCCTGACAACTGCCTGAAGGACAAGGCCGCCCGTGACGCGTGGATAAACACCCCCTCAACGTCATTCAACGTTTACACACTGTTCGAGGGCGTCCAAGGCAACCTCCGGCTCCGCTCGGGGGCCGGAGGCCAAGATGACAACCCTCCGCTGCTCATGTCCGGGCTCGCCGTGGACTACGACGCCGCCATGAGCCCGGAGCAGGCGGCCAAGGCCCTTCCGCTCATGGGTGACTGCCCGCCGACTTGGTTCGAGCAAACCCTGTCTGGAAACGGCCGCCTCATCTGGATGTTTCAGAACCCGCTCCGACTCCCGTCGCGCAAGTTCTTGCTCAAGGTGCTCCCCGCCCTGCACGAGAAAATTCCTTACCGCAAGCTGGCCGGGCTCGACGAGGGCGCGCTGAAGACCCCGGAGCGCTATTTCACCAACGGCTGCCGCTGGACCTTGATGTCTCGACGCCGGGTGCCGGATGCACTCCTGCGCGGGTTTATCATGACCATTTCGGAAAAGTTCGACTGGCAGCAAAAGGAATTCGGCAAGGCGGCCGACATTAAGGAGATTGCGGATGAATGCAGAAAATTGTTCCCCCGGTTCCATGAGTGGCCCGGCGAGTTTTCCCTCGGCTCAACTGGACCGTCTTTCTGGATTGACGGCTCTACTTCCCCAAAGTCCGCCATCGTCCGGGAAACTGGCCTTCAAACTTTCTCTGCTCACGCGACAAAGGCTTTCTATCCTTGGGCCGAGATTGTCGGTTCAAAGTTTGTCGAGGACTCCGAGCACGTCCGGTTCGGCAAAGCCATAGAGGGTTGCTACTACGACGGGCAGAAGTTCATCGTGAAGGATGGGGCCGGGGTGTATGCGTATTACCCCAAGGACCACTTCCGGATGATTCTCCAAGGTGTGCGCGGACTCAAGGCCGGAGCGACCAAGGACGGCAGTCAGAACGAGGTGGACCGCGCCATCACCCACATTATGCACAACTGTGCGGTCGCTGGCGCGTCGTCTTGCGCGTTCTACCCGCACGGGGTGTTCAACTTCAACGGGACGCGCATCCTCAACACGCACCAGCGCAACGTGCTCTCCCCGGTGCCCGATACCGAGTCGCCCGAGTGGGGTCCCGAAGGGAAATTTCCTTGGCTCTCGAAATTCTTCGACGAATTCTTTGACCCAGTCGCCCCACAAAAAGAAAGGTTCCTCGCATGGTTCCGTTACCACTACAACGCTTGTTTGAACCGTGCCCCGGTGAGCGGCCACGGCATGTTCATAGCCGGTCCCGTAGGCTCGGGCAAAACGTTCTTGAGCCGCGCCGTGGTTGGGACTTCGCTCGGCGGTTTCGCCGAGGCGAACAACTACCTCATCTCCTCGGACAATTTCAATTCGGAGCTATTCGAGTATGCCCTGTGGGTCATTGACGACGGCTCGGTTGCATCAAGCTCCCGGGTGCATCAACTCTTCACCGAGAACGTGAAGCGCAGCGTCGCCAACCGTGACCACCGAGTGAACGAGAAATTCCGCAAGGCTGTCATCACCCCGTGGCAAGGCCGAATTTTCGTGACCCTGAACCTTGACCCAAAATCGCTCCGGCTGATTCCCGACACGGACGCCTCGATTCTGGAAAAGATTTTCATCCTCAAGGCCAGCGGCAAACGCGCCGACTTCCGCACGCAGGAGGAGATGGTTGTCTTGCTCCAGCGCGAGCTTCCTTGGTTCCTCCGCTGGCTGCTCAACTGGACCCCGCCCGCCCACTGCTACGAGGGGGCCGAGGTTCGGTTCGGCATCGCGCCCTATGCGGAGCCGTCGATTGTGCGCGCAGCGAATTTGTCAAGCGGAAAAACGGTGTTCCTCGAAATCGTCACCCGGTGGCTAAAAGATTTCTTTACAGAGATTAAGCCTTCCGCTACGTTTTGGGAAGGAACAGCGACGGACCTTCGGATGGCGATGACAGCAAACGCCATGTATTCCGAGCTTCTGCGGGGCTACCGGCCCGAGGAGCTTCCGAACGTGCTGTTGACCGCGATGAATAAAGGCACTCTGAAAATTGAAGTGATGGATGACACGGAAACAACTCGAAAATTCCGCATCCACCGGGACGACCAGTTCGGCGAAGCCAAATCGGCGGCCGAACCCGTGCCGCAGTCCGAGAATTCCAACTTTCAAAAGAAATGAGCAAACAAAAACAACGGCCCGAGCGTAACGGTTCCCGGAACAACTACTACTCGCCCGACCAAGACATCCACTTCAAGATGACGACGCCCGAGGAGGAGAAAGAACTTTTCCGCAAGGCGCGCAGCGGCGACGAGAAGGCCCGCGAGTTTCTCATCACGAACCACCTTTTGTTCGCGGCGATGCACGCGCAGTCGCTCGTCAGTGCGACGCCGTTTCTGCCTCGGGACGAGGTTATCAGCGCGGCAAATTTCGCGGTGATGAAGGCGATGGACAAATTCAAGCCGGAGCGCGGCTTCCGGTTCACGACTTACCTTCGGTTCATCATCCGCGCCGAGATTAGCGACCTGTGGCGCAGCAAGTTCTCCGGCGGGGTGCCCGACCCTTCGCTCGGCAGCCCGGTGGCCCTGCTCGACGGGACTGAGGCGGCCGACCCGGACCCCTCGGCCGAGGAGATTGACCTTTCCCGCTTCAACCGGGCCGCCCTCGGCCGGGCGCTGGAGCAACTGACCGACAAGGACCGTGAGTTGATTCAGCTACGCTACTATGAGGACCTCACCCTCGCTCAGATTGGCGAGAAGTGGGGCGTCACCCGGGAGGCGATTCGGACCTTCCACGCGCGCTTGATGGCTCGGCTGAAGTCGCTTGTCGAAGCGGAAGGACTGGAACGATGAAAATTCTAGCACTGGACCTCGGAACGAAAACTGGCTGGGCTCTGGGAGTGGACGGCAAGCTTGTGGACTGCGGGACGAAGGTGCTCGCAACGGCGAAAGACATCAAGACGGCCGGACTGACGCGCATGAATCGCCGATTGGACCCCCGGGTCACTAATTTGTGGGATTTCTTGTTGACCTTCGACGGGCTGGATTGGATTGTTTGGGAGGACGTGCTCTTCTCGTCCACCACGATGCAGACACAACTTTGGAGTAGTTTCCGAACGACTCTTTGGCTATTTGCGCACCGATACGTGAAACAGACGGAGTGCCTGCCGGTGCAGAGGCTCAAACAATTCGCCACCGGCCACGGTGGAGCGACCAAGGAAATGATGGCGGAAGCCCTCGTCCGGCAAGACCCACAATTTTCTTTTTCGGGAGACGTTGTGCGCTATTCTCGGACGGGCATATCTTTGACGGACGATTCTGTCGATGCGATTCACTTGCTAAAATGGGCTCAGAAAACTCTCTGCCGAGCGTAGCCATCCCCCTAACCCAAGGGAAGGAGACGTTCGTCGATGCTGTCGACTTTGAACAGGTCAGGCATTTGAAATGGTTCGCCCACAAGCGAAACGGAAAGTTCTACGCTGCGACCAACCTTGGGAGCGCCAAGCAGGGGACTCGGAAAACGGTAAGCCTTCATAGTTTGCTGCTTCCAGATGCCCGAACGGTGGACCACCGGGACGGAGACGGGCTTAACAATCGGCGCGAAAACCTCCGACCCGCCACGCAGTGTGAGCAAGTTCGGAATCGACGGAAAAGCGCTGGGTGCGCTTCGAGATTCAAGGGCGTTAGCTGGCACCGGCAACATGGAAAGTGGTATGCGTCCATCGGGCACCTTGGGAAGAAACATTTTCTAGGGCTCTTTGACACTGAGGAGAGTGCTGCCCGAGCCTACGACATTTCGGCTCTTGCTTTTTTCGGAGCTTTCGCTAAATTGAATTTCGGAACACAAAAACAATGAACCAACCAAGCCAAAGCGGCAGCGTTCCAAGCGTGGAAGTGCTGACAAACATTCAACTCAACTCCGTGCTGTCGGTGCTTCAGGCACTCCAGCCGTATCTGCTCTTGACGCAGCGCGAGCTTGACGCCGGGATTCCCAAGGACCTCGACGGCGGGCTCGATGCGGCCTCGCTGAACACCTACGTCAAAGCGTGCAGTCGTCTCGACGCGTTGCTCGACGACGAGAGCCGCTGGAGTCTGCAAGGCGCTCAGTCGCTTTACAAGGCGATGCAGGAGCATCACGAGTCGGCGGCGAGGTTTAACGAGAACCAGAGCAAGGTGCTCGCGGAGCTTCACCGGCCGAGTCGGCGGCTCCAGCCGAAGCTGGCGACCTTCGGGGCCGAATTCGTGGCCTACTGGGGCGACGCGTTGATGCCCGGCGGAATTGTCATCGGCCGAGGCGCAACCCCGGCGGACGCCATGCTCGACTTCGATGCCGCCTTCAACCGCAGGCCGGAGGCGCAGTTGAAATTCACCCCGGAGGCGCAGCAAAAGCTGATTGCGCGCCAACTGGCGGCCGAGATTGGACCGCTGCCCCTGCCCCCGAAGCGTGCGAAGAAAAAGTGATTATGAAAAACTGGACTGAAACTGACCTGAATCTCCTTCGGGACACCACCAACTCAAACAAGGCTCTCGCCACCTTTTTTGACTGCTCCGAGGCGGCCATTCGAGGAAAGAGACAACGGCTCGGAATTACAGGCTCCGAACGGCCCACGGCAGCCGCAACGACCGTCGAACAAGACATTGACCGCTCGAAGGGCGACTACTGGCGCAAGCAGCACGACATGTTGCGCGGGAAATATGAATCGCTCTTGGAGCACAACACTGTGACGGCCCAGCTTGTCGAGCGCGCGGTCAGCCTCGCCCCGACCGCGTATTCCCCGGCCCCGGCGATTCCTGTCCACCGGGCGAAGAAAGGCAAGAAACAGAGCGCCCTGTTGATGCTGACTGACACGCATGTCGGCTGCGTGGTGAAGCCCAGCCAGACCCTCGGCTTCGGCGGCTACAACTTCGACATCTTCCTCCGGCGGCTGGAGTTTTTGGAGCGCGGTGTCGAGTCGATTCTGACGGACCATGTCAGCACCGATGTCCCAGAGCTTGTCGTCTGCCTCGGCGGCGACATGATTGACGGTGCCCTCGGCCACGGTGCCGAAGCCGGGCAAGTGAATACCCTGTTCCAACAGTTTTACGGGGCCTCTCACGCGCTGTCGCAGTTCCTCCGGTCGGTCAGTCGTTACGTCCCGAAAGTTCGCGTCTATGCGGCCGTGGGAAATCATCCTCGCTGGGCCAACCAACACAAAATGCCCACGAAGAATCGTTATTCCAACCTCGACATGTTCCTGTATGCTCACATGCAGGCCCTCACGCGCGAGTTGAAGAATGTTGAGTGGAACTTGAACGCGCAGCCTTTCGCACTGTTCGACGTGCAGGGCTTCAAGTTTCATTTGAGTCACGGCGACCATCTCCGGGGCGGCGACAAGGCCCTCGGAATTCCCAACCACTCCGTCGCCCGCATGGTGTCGAGCACCTCGCAAATGTTCGGCAAGAACAACGAGCCGTCACCGCACTACTATCTCACCGGCCATCTTCACCGCTCGATTGTGCTGCCCCACACGCGCGGCTCAGTCATCGTGAACGGTGGCTTCCCGGGCGTGGATGGCTACGGGCTCATGTCCGGCTTCTCGGCCGTGGACCCGTCGCAAACCCTGTTCTTTGTCCATCCGGTGTATGGCAAGACGGCGACCTTCGACATCCAACTCAAATATGCGCCCGTGGACGGCCCGACCCGGTATCAAATCCCGGTCTTCGGCGACGGCATTGAGTAGGGGTTTCCCCGGGTCTCACGACCGCAGAAATAAGGCTTGCGTTTACACGGCGCAGGCCCTATTGTTTGCCCATGAACGAAATTGAAGTGAAGTTGGACTGGTCGGTGCGCGTGTTCAAGCCCGCCACCTCGAAAGATGTCTGGTATATCGCCAAAGAGGACGAGCCGACCTTGTCGCCGGTGCTGGCGAAGGTTGAGTGTGGCCGGGTCAAGGGTAGCGTAATCGCTCGCCCGAACCGCTACGTCAAGGGCTACGTAGTTTCGATTCAACTGCCCTCAAAGGGCGGGGAACCTTGCCAAGTGTTCCCGGTTGGCGGTTGCAAAAGCTGGACTGAGTGGGACGTGGAACGCATCACGACGGCGATTTGTGCGGCGGCTCGCCGGTTACACCAGACTCTCGAAAACCTCGCTTGCCCCGTCGTCACGGTCCCGCCTTGTCCCGTCAAGAACGAAGCAACCATTTCAAAAGACAAGGTAGCGGTGCGGCACTCGGTTCGCATCGACGTTGACCGGGAGTATCTGACCTTTAGCGTGCCGAACGGCTGGGCCGACGTGCAGCCCCTCGTTGGGAAGGTGCTGGAGTATGACGGCCGGGACTTCAAGTTCTCGGGCTGGAACAGCGACCGCAACGAGTGTTTCTTTTATCGGATGCTGACGGTCGAACCCGGCATCGCCCGATGGAAATAGGAGGGGTTATGTAAAGAGAACGCATCAAACCAAACTAATGAAAGGGCCGGGGAGAAATTCCCGGCCCTTGCCGTTGGTGAGTAGTGGAGTCAGACAGCGGGCTTGAGAATCTGGGACATCACGCGGCCTTGGCCGGGCACTGGGCCGGAAGTCGGCGCGCCCGGGGCAGCGCTCATCAACCGCGCGGTGCTCAACTTGGACTGCGCGGCGGGAGCCGGAGGCGGGGCGGTGACTTGTGGCGGGGCGGCAGTCGGCGCTGGAGCAGCGGCCGGGGCTGGGGCTGAACCCTCGCCAGCGAGACCTTGGTCGAAATGGGACTTGAGGTCAGCGAAGGGAGCGGCGACGGCAGTCAGCTTGCCTTTCTCGTCCGCAATCTGGAGCGCCTTCCCGTCGATGAACTGGCTGTTGTAAAACACGGCCGTCTGTCCGTCCTTGGCCTGATAGACGCCAAAGCCGCTGTAAAGCAACGGCTCGACGTTTTTCTGGATGGTCTGAAGCTCCGGGCTGGCTTCCAGTTCCGGCTTAGTCACGGCGACGGCGGGCGGGGAGCCTTCGAGGAGAGCCCGGAAGGCGGGAATCTGGAGAACCTCATCGGGAATCTGTGCGGCGCTGTCGTCCTTGGGCGAGAGGGGCTCTTGGAGCGCTCCCGGGGTGGGCGGCGCGTTGAGGTCCTCGGCCGTGGGCTGGAAGTATCGCTTTGGTCCCCCGGTGGCCTGTTCGGCGGCTGAAGCGCCTACGGCCGCACCTTTGGCGGCAGCGGCGGGGATTGCGGGGGCTGCTTGAACGAGGTCTGCAACAGAGATTGCCATGACTAAGAGATGCCCGTTTCCGGCGCAACGTCAACGCGCGGAAGTCGCTCATCGTCGTCAGGGTCCGGAGCCGGAGGCAGGTAAGTTTGCGCGCCCGTGACCAACTCAGTCAACTGCGCCTTGTCGAGCCCGAAATCCTCGGGCGTTAGGGCCTTGTGTTTTGCATTCATTTCTTTGCTTTAAGGTCGTCGAGTCCGAGCGAAAAAGCAAGCTCGTTTTGGGGCGTTTTCCGGCGCAATTCGCCGCCCGGGGCGCGCTCCGTTTCGGACAAGAGCGAGTTGAAATCAGACTTGGCTGCTCCGGCTCCGCGAGTCCAGCCTTTCTTCTCCCAGTGGTCTTTCTCCATGAACCAGAGCACCGCTTGCAACGCGTCCGGCTTCATGCCGAGCTTGTCGGCCGCCTTGCGGAAGGCGGACTGGCCGAGGTAGAAGTCTGCATCCGTCACGCCGGTCTCGTTCTCGGGCAGAATGCGCCAGCGCTTGCCTTCGGTGCCCTCGTTCGACAGCCGGTGCAGCATCCGGGCCGCCCACACGTCGATTGTGGCCTCGAAGGTATCGCCGCTCAGGTTGCCCGCGAAGTTCGGAGTCTTCGGGCCTTGGACTTCCTCGCGCCATGAGCCGTCAAGCACGCGTAGGACGGAACGTGAGTTGGCTCCGAAAAGCTTCCCGTTACTCTGGCGCGGCTTGAGGTCGTTTTTCTCAACCCACCAGTCGAGGAACTGTCCCCGGGTCGGGTCGGTCGCCTTGAAATCCTCCGGCAATTTGCCAGACTCCCAAATTTTCTTGCCTTCGCGATACTTTTCGATGATGGAGTCGAATTTCCCGGCCTTGAATTGGTTGTAGGCATCGACAGAAAAACGGAAATTCGTATCGACGGGCGTGCGTGCGGACGTAGCGCCGAGCAGTTCGGAAAAGAACTTGGAGTCGTCGCCGAGCAGGCCGCGCAGACGGGTGCGGGTAGTCGAATACCACTTGGCCCCGGCTTGGAGGTCCTTGCGCTTGGCCGCAGACTTGGCCGCAGTCACCAACTTGTCCGCAAGCGCGCTCGTGTAGGCGTCCTCGCGCGCTTCTGGACCGCGCTCACCCTTCGCTGCCTCTTTGGCAAGCGGGCTGTCCATGAGGTTATACTCAACCGACTTGGCCTTCGGCTTGCCAGTCGCGTCGAGCACGAAAGAGCCGTCCTCGTTCTTGGCATACTCCGGCACCAAAGCTTCGGGGAAGCTTTCCTTGGCATTCGTCCGGCGCATTTTCACGCGCTGCTGCTTCATCTTCTCCTCGGACGGGAGCCCGAGGTCGAGCATCGGAGCCTCAGCTTCGCCGGGCAGGAAGCTGGACTTTTTGTCGATGAACGAAATTGTCGGGACGAAGCCCTTCTCGCGGAAGGTCGCGTTGTCCGTGACCGTGTTCGGGAAAACCTTCTTGCGCAGCTTGAGCGCCTTCGGGTTCATAATGTCGCCGCCCAGTTCCTTGACGCCCTCGGACTTGAGGAATGCCCCAAGCTCGCGATAAAGCGTTTCGCCGAGGCCCTGACCGCGCATCAGTTTCTCGACTTCGACTTGGAAGACCTCGGCATGACCATCGCCGTCAATCGTTCCGCGCACCGCGCCTGCTTCCATGTCCCCGTTCATGGCGCGCAACACAAAGTCGCGCTGTCCCCAAGTCTCCGGGGGCTGGGCGTCGATTTCAAATGTGATGCCCTTCGCGGTCCACTCCTTGCCCTTCTCCGTGCTCGGCAGGAAATCGCCACCGACCGGGAAGCTCCGAGCCCGTTGAATGTCGCCGGGTCCGACCGTCGCCTTGCGTTCCGTCTTCGGGGCCACGAGCGAGTTGACTACGTTCGTGATGTCGGCGTCCTTGTTCTCCGACTTGAACAACTGAAGGTCTTCCGCGCTGTCCACCAGATTGCCCGCCTTGTCGGCGAGGTTCATCCGCAGCTTGTCAATTTTATCAGACTGACCGAGCAACGCGTCGAGGACCTTCGGCTTCTGTTTAGCCCACGAGCCAGCGCCCGTTTCGACGTTCATCGTGCCGCCGTTGGGCTCATAGCGCATCCGCACGAAGCCCGCGTTGAGCGCCTTGAGCCGCTCCGAAACGTCTGCTTTGTCGGACAGCTTGGTCCCGAACTCTTTGTTGTATTTCGCCGCGTTCGAGGCGAGGTCCTGCTCGTGAAAACTGGCGGTCAACGCCTTGAGCTTCCCGTTCGGCAAAATCCACGCGGTGCCAGAGACGGCCGGGGTCGGCTTCTCTTTCTTCTGCGCGTCCGCCTTGGCCCACTTGGCTTCAAGCTCGGCCATGGTCGGAAGAAACTGACCGCGCGCTTCGTCGATAAGCTCCTTCGGGACCACGACATTTTTCTGCTCGGCAAACGGCCGGTCTTTGAGGGGCGTGCCTTCCTTGAGATGCTTCCCGAAGTTCACCCACGAATTCTGGGCGAGCGTTTCGGCAGCGAGTGCGCCCTGAGCCGCCTCACTATACATGGGCGAGTGTGCTTTCCACGCGTTGAATTCCCCACGCGGCCCGAACTGGTAGCCCTCCTTGGCGTGCCCGAACAAATCATGCACTGCACGGAATACGTCGTTCACAACGAGTCCATCACCAGCCGGAGCCAGCATGGGATTAGCTTCGTTGCCAGAAAAATTTCCCTCCGTCTTGAGGAAGAACAGGTGTTTGTTGTTGCGCACGTCTGCAACCATGTCCGCGCTCGACTTGTAGGGCTCGCCCTTGCCCGTGTAGGGTTCAATCATGTAGCCAGCGTCCTTGAGCGCCTGAGCCTGCGCCAAGGTCTCCTCGGCAAGAGCTTGGTAAGACGCTTTGACCTCCGGGTCATTCGGAGCGTCCTTGGCCTTGTCGTAAAAGTCGGCTAGTTTCTTCGCCGTCTTCACCGGGACCTCGTCGTATCCGGAGTGCTGCTTTTCTGTTAGCCCGGCTGACTTAGAATACTCGTCTGAGAGCCCCTTCAACTCCGGGTTCGGTAGGAAATTCTTCGTGCGGGTGAAGTTGACCGTCTCAAGCTCCTTGCTGGAGTCGTGCCCATAGCCAAATTCTTTGGACAAGTCGTTGTAGGTGGCGACTTCCTTCTCGTATTCGGGACGGCTGACCTGTCCGATTTCAACCGCTCGGTCGAGGGCCTGCTGGCGGGTCAGGAATTCTCCTTCGCCGGTCACGAACCCATCAACAAGCCGGTTCTCGTTTGCATTCTTGGCGAGCGCATTGACCAACGCTTCGCCGTGGTAACTGCCCCGATGAATCTGGCCCGACTCTTCGTCGAGGAAGGCCGCCTGCTTCACGGCGCGCGGGTTGTCACTGGGCATGAACTGACCGGCGACCTTGGACGTGTGAGCTTCGAGATTTTTCTGAGTCGCGGCCTTGTTGAGTTGCTCGCTCTGAAGCTCGCCGTCGAACCCGACTGCCTGACCGGCTTCGGCGCGGTCGAGCACCTTGCCCGTCTTGGTGTCGAGGAATTTGTGCTGGGCGTCGTTCTCCATCGCCGTTGTGACCTTGTCGAGCATCTCCGGCGAAGTCTCGCCAGTGGCAAGGCCCTTGATGGCACGACTCAGTGCGTCCGCATGTCCGGTGCCCGGGAAAAGCTGTCCGTCGTCCGTTTCGAGGACGGGAATGAGAGAGTGCTCGTCGCTCGGCAGGAACCCTCCGCGAATCGTGTCCGTGACTGGTGCTTTGAAGTCCAGTTCAGGACGCGCCTTGACGGCGTTGATGTCCCGGGCGTTGATACGCTCGGTCACTTCAATCAGTTCGCGAATCGGCACTCCGGCGGCCGACAACTCGTTGCGCAATGGATTGGTCTCCATCACGACGCGGCCGGGCTGCGACTTGAATTCCTGTTTCTTCAGGTCCTCGGGTCGAATCGTCGCAGGGACCTCCGGCTTGCGGGCGTTGACCTCGGCGAGAATCTGTCCTTTGACATTGCCCGGAACGACGGGGCTCGACTGCTTGCCTTCACGAGCAGTCAGCGGGGGATTGAGCCCCTGCGTCATGTTGATGAAGTTCGCGCGCTCCTCGGAAATTGGCTGCGGATTGTAAGCCGCGTTTTCGGCCGGGATGCTCAGTCCGACATCGGTCGCAGGCCGGGTAAGTTTCTGCCCGTCGCCCCGGTAGCCGTTGGACTGATTCTCGGCGTAAGCCTTCAAGTCGTCCACGAACTGACCCCAAGCGTTGTCGGTGAGTTTGCCATCGACGATTTCGTAAGGCACCTTGGCCTCGACACCGCGCGCGGCAGCCTCTTTGACAACCTTGTGTGCGTTAGCAAGGACCTTGTCGAGCGACATGGCGAGCAACTGCGGTTTGCCTGCTACGATTTCCCAGCGAACGGGCACGAAAACTTTCTGATATGCTTCCCGGACTGCCTCGGGAGCCGCGCCCATGCCTTCGGCAATGTAGGCGGCTTCCTGCTCGGCTCGGCGCGCAGTGCGTCCGGACGGGGCCTTCTCAGACCCGCCAGCAATCGCTCCGGCGTGCTCGATTTCAACCACGGGGCTGCCGGACTCAATCAGGTTCGAGATTTCGTTTACACGCGCGATGGTGGCGGCGTCTCCGGTCGCTTCGGCTGCCTTGCGGGCCGAGTCGGTGTTGGTGACGGCCGCGCGCTTCGACGCAAAGTCGTTCTGCTGGGCCTTCGGGGTGCGAATGTTGCGCGGTGCGGGTGCCGGAGCCGCAGGCGACGGGAGTGGAGGGTTGACCGGACTCGCCGGAACTGGCGAACTAACCGGGGGCACCGGAGCGGCCGGTGTCGGCGCTGGGGCCGGTGCGGGCTTCCGAGAGACGGCCGTCGCCGGAATCGGCGTAACTGTGCTCGGCTTGGTGCCGATGATTGGAGGCTGGCCCAAAGTGCCCGTCTCGTTTACACGCTGAAGCATGTTCCCGAGCCAAGCTTGCCCGGCCTTGGTCGATTCAACCCCGGGGCGGACTCCAAGCGTGCTGACGCCTACCCCTTTGGGCTTGTTGACGCCCCCAAGAGGAGCGCCGAGCTTCTCCAGAATCCCGGAGACGAAGAGCGCGGCCTTCTGCTGGACGGGCTTCGCGACGCCAGTCAAATCTTGAGCGAGGAACAGACGAGAAAACGTCTCGGCCGTGACCTCGTTGGCGAGTTGCTCGGGCGTGAGCCGATAGCGCCATTGCGATTCCGGCAACCCCGCGTTCATCCGGGAATTGTAAAGCTGCTCAAAGCTCTTCAACTGCTCGGGGGTCAAAGATTTCTGGACGGTATCGCGGAATTCGGCCGCGCGCTTCGGGTCGAGGTCGGTCAGCGCATGGAAAAATTCATGGGGCAGCGCTTCGGCCGACTGGTTAAGCAGCACCCGGAAAACTGGCGTGGACGAGCCATCCGGCGCAATCTTTTCTCCGATGTTGACCGCGTAGCCGAGGGCTGACTTGCTGCCCGTCTCGCGCTGGAACGCCGCGTTGTCGAGAACATAGACCTCACCGCCCGCACCGCGCAAAAGTTCACGGCCCCAGTTGACAAGCTTCTGTTCTTTGGGGTCGAGCTTGGCGACGTTGGCCGCGTGGCTGGAGTCGAGGCCCGCATCTGTCCCATAGCTGGGCGAATCCGCAACGGGAGCCTGCTCCACCTGTTTGAAAATTGACTCCGCGAGTTTGTTCTGAGCCGCGCGCGCTCCGGCTTTCGCCACGGGGGCCGCGCCTTCGATTCCACCACGAGCCAGCGCACCAACGCCGACCATGCCGAGGATGTTCTGCTCTTCCTCCGGCCGGGCACCAATCTCAAACGGCAACGAAATGAGCGCGCCTTCGGCTGCACCTTTCGCCGCGCCGAGCGCACCGGCCTTCAACGCATCCCCGGCTAGCGCCAGCCCCGGGGAGAGAGCCGCTTCACCCGCCAGAACGGAACCGCCGCTCTTGAGGGTTCGGCCGAGCACCTGAGCAATACGAGGGACGCCCTTTGCGACTGCCGCACCACCGAGAGCCGAATAAACATTGCCACCGAGCAAGCCGCCGAGGCCCACACCGGAAGCCGTGCCGCCCAGAGCGCGGACGCCCTTCTCGGCCACGTTGCCCGCGCCTTCGAGAGCGCCACCGACAATCTTCGCCGCGCCGCCGGTCACTGCTCCGGCACCGTTCTTCAAAGCACTCGCGGTTTCGGACGCCGCATTCAAAATCTTGGCCAACTGTGCGGCCTTCTCGCTGGTCTCGGCGGCTGCAATGCCAAGTCGAATTGCCTTGCCGCCTGCCTTGGTCACAGCGCCGACGACGGAGCCAATCGGAATGTAGTTGACCGGGTCCGTGATGACGGAAAGCTCCTGAATCGCTTGGGGGTCGAGGATGATGCCCTTCCCCTTCAACGTGTCCGCGTCGATGGTAAGCGCCTTCATCACCTCGCCGTTACCCGCTCCGGCCCGCTCGACTGCACGCAAGCCTTCAATATCGTCCATCAACCGCTGCCGAGTCTCGAACTGGTCCTGCTCCGACAGCGGAGTTGCCTGCGGAGTGAGGGAGCCCGCAGATGTTCCTGCGCCTGCAAAACGAATGGCCGGGCCGAGGATTGGATTCTCCTTGACCGCGCGCTCTGAACGACGAACCAAGTCCGCCGTCCCGAGTCCGGCGCTCTCGACAGAGGCCGCGATTTCCGCGCCCGTCTTGCCGTAGTCTTGGGTCAGGTTCTCGCCCGACTTAATCCGGTTGATGATGCCCGCTGGGGTGAACTTCTCATAGACGTTGTAAGCCTGCTTGATGCCGCCGCCAAGAGTCTTGAGCGCGGGGGCAATGCCGGTGTAAAGCGCCTTGGCTTTGTCCGTGAGCGTGGTCCCGGCAAGCTCTCGGGCCGTGTAAACCTCGCGCAACTTTTCCAGTTGGTCGGGCTCGTTCTGCAACGCGTCGAGGTTCTGCGCGCCAAAGGGAACAGGGGTGAAGTCCTTGTCCGCAATCAAATCCTGTGCGGACTTCGCCTTAAAATCTTCGAGCCCGTAAACTTTCTGGGAGGGTGCGTTCGGGTCGAACACGGGACCGGCCGGGGCCGGAGCGGAAGGTTCGACAACCGGAGTGAACGGCTGGCTCGGGTCGAACACGGGAACACTCGGGGCCGGAGCGGCCGGAGCGGCAGCCTTGGGCATGACGAGTGAGTCGAGCGTTTCGCCTTCAACCGGGGTGAACGGTTGGGTCGGGTCAAATACAGGGGTTGCCATGATTATTGAACAGGGACGTAAGTTGCACCGTTCCACTCAAACGTGACGCCGTTTTGAATGACGCGCTTTGTGTTCGGAGGAGGCGCGGTTCCAGCGGCCGGAGCGGCAGGGGCACCTGAAAATTGAGCGAGGAGATACGCGTCCTGCACCGGGACAATCTCGCCGGGGTCCGCGCCAATCTGCCGCTCAATGTCGAGATACTGACGGATGCGGGGAGCCGCATTCATCACCTGACCCTTGAAAGCGCCTTGAGCCGCCGACAAAAGTTGTGTGCGCTGTTCAGGCGTGAGCTTGGTGCCGGTCACGACTTTGTTGTAATAGTTCAGGATGGTCGCGGGAACTGCACGAGCCTGCTCGGCCGTCGCATACTCGCCTTCGCGCACCGTCGAGCCCGGGTCGAGCACCTTCATAAAGCCGAAGATGGCGCTCATGTCCTCGTAAGGAGTCTGCGGCCGGGAAATCGCGGTTTGAATCTTGTTGTAGGAAGCATCCACCTTGCGGAGCGCCTGAATTTCGTCCAGTGTCGAATAGTCCTTGCGGTTGGCCTGCGCTTCCGCGCGCGCCTTCACCGGGGCCTCTGCTCCGGCCTTCGCGTTGTTCTCCAAAATGGTTGGGAGCGCCTTGACCTTGGCCCCGTGAATCTCGGCCATCTCGCGGAGCTTCTGCACTTGCTTCTGAAGCTCTTTCGCATACTCCTCAGAGCCCTGCGGGGCATCAATCGGAGCGAGCGCGCGCTTCTCGTAGTCGTGGTAACTCTGGGCCAGCTTGGCATCGCGCTTCTGAAAATACTCGTCCTCCTGCTCGGGGGTCGGGTTCGGATGCTCGATTTTGAATTCCATTTGAGCCTGCTGCACGATAGGCCCGGCCTGATTCAACCACTCGTCGTAGGTGAGCGGCTTCTCCGGGTTCTTGACGCGGAGAGTCTTCGGAGGGGGCGCGCCTGTCGCAGCCGTGTAATCTTCAATCAGCTTTTTGTCGGCCTGCTTCGCGACCCACGCCGGGTAGTCGTTTTGTCGGAGCGTCTCGTCCTCCGCAATCCGGTTTGCGGCCTGCACGCGAGCGGGAGCGGTTGCGGCTTGAATCTGCTGTTGCGTCTGCGCCTCGCTGAGTTGCCCGGGCAAAAGCTCGGACTCGGCTCCGGCCTTGCGGCGTTGAAGGTCGTTGACGGTCAAACTCGTCTTCAGGTTGTCCGTGTCGGCAACGCTCTGCTTGGTGCGCCGGGTGAGGTCGTCCACGGTCAGGAAGCCAGAGCGAAACGCCTGCATGAAATCATTCAATGCGGGCGTGACGGGCTGCTCTGAGCCGATGGCGGCCAGTGGCGAGGTGTTGATTGCGGTCTGTGGGCTGTCAGCGATACCGGGCATAAAATCAAATCGTTGAGGCGTTTCCGATGGCGCTTCCCCCGCCTTGCATGGAAGATTTCCCGGCTGCACTTGCAAGCGAGCCGTAATTCACCCCGGCCCCGCCGCCACCATACGCGCCGAGCACGCCCGAAACAAGCGAGGTCCCCGCGCCGATGAGGCTGGAGGTGTAAGCGCCGGAGTCCTTGGCCTGCTGCGACTTGATGTCGGCCGACTTCTGGAGCAGAGCGCCCTGAGCCTTGGTCTTGGCAATCTGGATGTTGACTGCATCCTTGCCGGTCAAGCCGACTTCGGGAATTGCGTTATCACCGACTTGGAAATTCACCAGCGCATCCTGACGGTTCACAGACTCCAAGTCACGAAGTTTCGGGAAAACAGTTGAGAGGATGTTTACACGCGAGTTGGTGATGTCTTGGGCGCGGCCTGCCAACTGGGCGGCCTCTTGCGCGCGGGACTGCTCAAGCTGAACGCCCGCGAGGCCGAGCGCCTTGGCGACGCCGCCGCCGATGCCCTCCTTGTCGAGCGCAATGCCCGCCTGCGAGCCCTGATTGAGCCCGGCCCGGACCAACTCAGCTTGGAAGGTCGGAGGAAGCTCCGCGCCTTTGTCGAGGTCCTGCTGGGCGCGCGCGATGAGCGACTGCTTCAGCGCTTCCATCCGAGGGTCCTGCTCCTTAACCTCGTTGAAAAGTTCCTTGGCTACGAGCCCAGACTGCCGGGTCTCGGGATTCTCGTTGGCGTTGGCAAGGAGTTGTTCCTTGCCCTTCTGCCGGAGCGCGGCCAGTTCGGGGTCAATCTCCTTCTGAAACTCCAGACGATTGCGCGCCCGGTCCTTGTCAAAGTCCTTCGCCAACTCGTTTAGTCGGCGAGGATTCATGTTTCCCTTGAGCAAGTTGTTCTGTTGCTCCACGCCTTTCTTCTGAGCGGTAGCGGACTTATCGGCCGCGTTCTTGGAAACGACGGCGGACGCAGCCGCTCCAGCGGCAACAACAACGGCGGCACAAACTGCGGCAGCGACTCCCATATTAAAACGTATCCTTCCTGAAAAATCGGTCGGCCATCTTGTAGCCATTCCGACGATAGAACCGAGCGAGCGTGTCTTCGTTGAGGTTCACAATGTGAGCCATCCACCGGGTCTTGACACCCCGGCGGTTGCACTCGTCCTCCCACGCATTGAAGAGAGACAAGGCAATTTTTCCCGAGCGACGAAACGGCCGGGACACAAACCAAAAATGCTCCGTGGCGGACGGATTGCCCGTGAGCGGGTCCGGGGTGAACATCGCACCGAACGCGCCCGCCGGTTTTCCGTCGAGGCCGTAGGCCGTAAAGAATCGGCCCATGTCCGCGCCGGTCAACGTGGTCCAGAAACTCCAAAAGGAAGTCATGTTGAACTTCCCCGGGTAGCCAGACTCCGTGAAAAACTCCTGCGAGATAGGTTCCCACAAATCCCGGACGAGCGGGTTCTGGAAGTCTTCAAAAGTGAGGTGACTTACGCGCATTGAAAAAATGAAAGCCAGATGGTTCGGGCGTCCTCCGGCGTGGTGCCGAAGGCTTCGCGCGGATAGCGGGAGTGGAAGCGCGCACAGTCGTAGGCGACGAGCCGGTTGAACTTCATCTCCAGAAGCTCGACGGGCTCCCACGCGTCCTTGTTCTGCCAATCGCGGATGAACTTCCCCTGCTCGCGGTTCGGGCTCTTACCTGAGAGTCGAAGCGCGCGCGCATCCGGAAACAATTCCGCGCCGGTTTCCTTGTGTTGCCAAAGCATCGTTCCGCCTGAACAATGCTCTGGGCGGTTGAGATACAGAATGGCGACGGCCGGGCTGACCTCGGTGTCTTGGTGAACCTCGTCCTTGGCAAACTCGCCTTTAAGGTTCCGGCGAAAGAAAGTGTGCAGTTGGTCGATGCTACGGCCGAGGGCAGCCTCAAGCTCCGGCTTCAATTCGTCGTTGGAGCGGATATGGATGCGGTTGTAATTCGAGCCAAGGAAACGAATGTCGTAATAGGGCAGGGTCACGGCCTGCTCACGCAGCGCATTGATACGCTCTTCCGGGAGAAAGTTGTCGATGATGAGTGCTCGGGACATCATTGTATAGATACCTCCCAAAACCCGGGCGTCAACGTCCTTATTGCTTGGTCAAGGCCCACAGGAACAAGGTGGGCTGCATGTTGTTGTGCGGCTCTGCGGCCGTGGTGTAGGCGGCGGCATCCGCGATGGAAAGCTGCTTGCTAGTCACGAGCATCGTCCCGTCCGCCGTGGCCGGAAGTTCCCCAACTTGGAAGCCGGTTGCCGGGAGCGGGGCCGCGCCGAGAATGCGGGCATTGTTCGGGGGTCGGGGAGCCGGAGCAGACAGGTTGTCCCCGTTGTCAATGCGGTAGAAGTAAAAGTTGTTGTCGTGATTCAGTTGAGCCAGCGCGCCGACCAAATGCGTGTGCTGCTGAATCTCGTCTGAGGTGAGAACGTGCGTCTCCTCACCGACCACGTCGCCCGGGGCGCGCGGGGTGATGCCGGAGTCCGTAGTGAAGCTGGCCGCCGGAGTCGCTCCGGGGTCCTTGGCCGCAACCGCGAGAGTCGTGCCGATGAAGCCTTGGTCGAGCGTGCCGAGATAGACCCAGCCCGGGTTCTGATTCAGGGCATCTGCGAGCGTGGGCGTCACAACGAACTTCACGTCCCGGGGAACGCCCGAGACTGTCCGCCATGCACCGCGCTCCCAGTGAATCAGCGTGTTGATGTCGGTGTCGAAATACTGCTCGAAGTCGGCAGGCTCCGAAGGCCGTGAAGCCGTGGGTCCACTGGGCGAAGCGTTGCCGCCGGGCCGCCACTCCGAGCCGGTCCAGAAGAACCAGCCAATGACTCGGCCGCTGGCCGTGTGCAGCCAAATCTGCGCGTCGTCCGAGCCCGGGGCTTCCGGCTCCGTGTCGGAGACAATGAACAAACTCAGGATAGAGTTGTCGATGTTGAGCGGGACGTATTTTCCCGCCGTCTCGTCGAACACCCACCATTCAACGCCGCCCTTGAGCCAAGGCCCGACGTTGCTTGACGGCTCCACGTCACCAACTACGAAAAAGTTGGTGCCGACCGGAGATTGAATCTCAGTGCGCTCGACGAAAGCCTCGAACATCTCCTGCGGCCCGCCTTTGAAGTCTGCGGGAAGTGGCGCGGCTACCAAAACCAAGTTCGTGCGAAATAAATCCGACATCTTAAAATCCTCGTTTTGCTCGACTTATGTTTAGTCGATGGGTTTGTGAAAAGGTTCTGCCTGACAGGGCTTGACTAATCCGGTCTCGGGTCTCTTGAGACCTCTTTAATCCTCGGCCGCCTTCGGATATTTTTCTTCGGGTTTCCTCAGAATGCTTCTTCCCCCGGTTATGGGCAACCTGACCAAGATGGGATGCGCGCATTTTCGCACGGGTCTCATCCGAGAAAGTTCGAGCTTTTGCCGCTTCGCGCATTCTTCGTCGAGAATCCTCCGTAAGCCCAGTCGGGGACTCTCCACCGCCTGAGGAGTTAGTAAGGCGAACTCCAATCATTCGGAACACCCGGATATATTCACGTTCCCAGAACTCCCATTCCAACTCCGGCACTTCGTCAATGATTTCTAATCTCGGGCGCAATCCAGACGAAATCAGTCCCCGCAACCAACAATCCTTCCTAGCTCTTCGGCGTTGGGCTTGAGACAAATGCTCTGCCACCCGGAACTGCGGGCGGGTCGTCTTCCCAAGATAGCGGCATTCACCTGTTCGAGGGTCATTCAATCCGTAAATGAATACAGTGTTCACTATTTAAACGGTGCCGGAGACAGCGTTGGACAATTCCGTTTCTCCGTGGTCTGGCTCAATTCCCGACACTCTATAATATGTAGTCCCCGGGCTCGGTGTGTCCACATAGAAAAGTGCCTGCACGCCGGTCGCGATTGCAACGAACGGACCCTCGGCGGCCGTGGCTCGGTAGAGGATATACACGAACGCGTCCTCGATTTCGGCCCACGACAACCGGAGCTTGCCAGCCGAGAAGGGTTGAATTTCGAGCGTGGTCCCGGGTGCGCGGAAGACTGGCAGGAAGTCGAGCATCGAAGTGACCGAGGAGCCGGAGCCAGAATTTACCACGGCAAGCTCGCAGACCATCGGCGACCGATAGCGGATAGGAATCGCGCGCCGCGTAATCCCTCGGAGTGAATCTTGGCGGTTCATAGCGATTCGTTGGCTGCGGCCCCCATGGATACGATTTTCGGAAGCGCATCCTCCAGCCGTTTCGACGCGATGCGACGCGCGATAGCCGTGGCGATTTTATCGGCGTCCTGCTGCGAGATGACGCTCTCGGCCGAAGCCGTCGCCACTTCAGTCAGCCCGCCCTGTGAAACCGTCTCCGTTCGGACGGCCGTAAAAACTGGAAGCTCTTCTGCGAGGTCAGCGATGTTCTCGGACGCGCCGCCGTCGAACCGAACAAAGTTTCCTTCGACTTCGTCTGCATTCTCCACCACGCCGCCGCCCGCGTCGTCCGTGTTAGTCGGAGGCTCCGCGTAATTGATGTAGCCGCGAATCCCGCCGGGGCCTGACCCGACGATGAGCAACTGGAACGCCTCATCGCGAAACTCTTCGTTCGGGGCTTCCACGTCGCAGGACGAGAGGGTTTCATCAGAAGCGAGGACACGAGCATCCTGAGTAGTGGCCGGACGTGACTGGCGCTTCAGCGCAAAGAGCGTATCCTCCATGCTAATCTGAGCGCCGGGGACAAAGACACCCTCGCCCGCGTTGTAGCGCTTCGTAAAAATGCGCTTGTATTTTCCGCGATTGAATCCGGCCCAGAAGACCGCAACGTCCGTGATTCCGGAAAGCTCCGCGAAGAAGAGTCGGGAATAGCGAAACTCTTTCAATAATCCGGGAAGGTTGAAAGCCGAGGCGCGCATCTCAATCCACCAAGTAATCGGGCAGCCGTCGTCGAGCCGGTCGGGCGTGAACGCTTCCCAAAGTCGGTTGTTGCCGTCGTAGTCGGCCGAGAAATACAAGCAGCGCGTGAGCCCGTTGATGGAGCCGCTCAACCACTGCACCGGCCGAGTGCCCGTCCAAACACTGTTCCACACGGCCTGCGGTTTTTGCTGCCCGCCAACCATGGTCAGGTTGTCCAGCACCCACGTATGCGAGTTGAACTTCTCAGAGTGGGGGACGCTGCACAGAAAATAATTCTCGAAGGTCGTGCAGGCGATGCCCGATAAGTCGGAACTGAGCCGGGCCTTGCTGTCCTGCATCTCGCCGTCCTCGTAGGTAATCTCCGAGGACACGAAAGCTTGCGCAGCTGCGTCGAGATTCGTCAGCCCGTGCTGGCTATACCACCAGAGATACCCGAAGTGCATCCGGATGGAGCGCTCCGAAACGCAACCGATGTTCGGCAAAATCTCTTTCTGAAAATCGGCCGTCGAGGCCCAGAGCGAGCGGTCACGGATACCAGCTTGAAACAGCGTCGTGTTCGAGTCGGTGAACACCAAGAGTTGAGCGAAGGCTTGAGCCGGTCCCCGGGACATGCCGGTAATGGTGCCGGGCAGGAGGAACGAATTCGCCGTGGCAATGTAGAGCGGCTCCGTAAACGAGACGGGGTTGCCGAGGTCGGACGCGAACAGGCGCGCGCCGTGAGCGACCCACAGTCGGTCTGCAATCCACTCCATCGGGCCGCCGAGCGGGATTTTCCCTTTGCCGGTCTGCGCTTCCGCGCGGGTGCCGTCGAACACGACAGCCGGGCTTGTGCCGCCGTCCTGAATCACGAGGAGATTCTTCGGCGCGATGAGCTTGAGGCTGCCGTCCGGTTGAAGCTGGACGGAGGTCTCAACCTGCTTGAAAAACAACTGCCGCGCGGTCGGAGAAAATGAAACGTCCGTCAACTCGCGATACTCCCGGAAGGGCGTGTCGGAGATGTAGAGTCGGCCGCTGACTGCGAAGAGAATGACCGCAAGGCCCTGCTTGGGCTTGAACACTGCGCCGCCCTGAAGGTTGCCGACCGGGAGCGTGGACAAGCAGCGGTAGCCCGGGCGACACTGGGCCACGCCGCCACGGTTTACAATGTTCATTCCTCGGCAATACGTGCCGGGGAGAAGCTGGTCCGGGGACATGGAGGAGTTTTGTCCGTTTACGAACGTCATCTCCCCATCCATTACCTTATTGCGTGCCATTATCCCTCAAGCGTGTCGCCGCCAAGGGCCGTGGCCCGGTCGCTGACTTGGACTGGGTTCGAGACAGGTGCGGTCAAGACTGATTCCTTCTCGGTCAGAAGGCGCGTAGCATGGGCCTCGTATTGAGTCCCGGCCGCGAGGTCCGTTTCGCTGTATGCCTTCAGCGCGCGCATCGCGAGCAGGAGGGCCGGGCGTGAGTGAAGATAAATTCGGTCCTTCTGGCTGCGCAGTTCGAGCGACCGGCGGCGATATGCAATGCGAACCCAGTCGGCGTTCCGATGAATTTTGATGCGGCGATAGTTCGGGTCGGTCTCGTCGTGCTCAAAAACCCCAAGGAGTGTCCCCGAGGACGAGCTATTGTCGAAGCTGGACAGCCGAACGTTGGCGACCGTGACCGCTTTTCGGATGGACGTAATGCGAGAGATGTATGGGGCCGTGGAGTCCGGCAGCGCGTAGCCAAAAATCGTGGGGACGAGATACCCGTCCTCCCAGCGGTCGCCCACCTTGGTCCGCAGCGGACGGTTCTGCTCGTCGAAGCCGAACACGCGAAGCTCTTTGCCCTCGTCTTCCGCGTTGTCGAGGAATGCAATCAGCTTGGCCGGGCAGACGATGTCCCGGTAAGTCGGGAAGCCGCCAACGTTGGTCCACGTATAGCCACAGTCGGTGCGAAACTCGCCGGGGCCGTTCAGATGGAACTCGAAAAGCTCGTCGCGGCCGAGTGCGGGCCGTCCGCCGATGTTGACGGCGAGGACCGTCTCAATCTCCCGGGGGAGCGTGACGCATCCGCCGTTTACACAGATGTCAACCTGACCAACGAGCGGGTCCACCTCGCCCTTATTAGCGAGAAGCTCGACAGCGTCCGTGATGTCGCGGAGAAGCTTGCGCTCGTTGCAATGCCCGAAAATGACCGAGGCTTGCTCCCAGATGTCGTCCACCTTCAGCATTAGTCTTTGTCCTCCGCTTCGGCGCGGAGCGCGTCGAGCACGTTGCCCGCGTATTCGTCTTCCTTCGGGGTCTCGTCCTTGACGGCCGTAATCTCGGTCACGTCGAGGTCAACGCAACAATACCCGGCTTTCTTGTCCTCCGTCTCGCGGTTGATTTTGTAGCGAATGGTCATCGTGCCCTCGTCCGGAAGCTCGGAGCCTTCGGGTAGTTCGAGACGCAGAGACGGGAAGTATTCCTCCGGCTCCGGCATCTGAGGGGCGAGGCTTGCGCTCGGATAGGACGGCGACATCTTACCGAGCTTGAGTGTTTTGATAGGCATAGTGGTTCCTCATAGATATTCAGACAACCCGACGAATGGCAATAGACGAAATCGACAGTTCGGCGAACGGCCACAGGAAGTTCAAGGTGTCTAGTTGGCCGGTTGACTCGTCCCATGGTTGGGACCCCTCTTCAAATCCTGTGGGGAGGTTCTCCCCGTAATTGGAGCGACGGCAGAACCCTTCAACGACGGCCTGCTTGGAGTAATCAAACTCGCCCGTGTTGCCGCTCAGGTAAGACGCGTAGTTCGACACCCCCGAGCCAACGAAAGGCCCTCGAAGAATGCGAACAACCAGCATGGAGCGACGACCTTCTGTGGCCGACAAGTTGGGGAAGGATGAGCCCGAGGACGGAGTGAAAGTTACCGACGTTCCACGCTTACCAAATGCGCTTCGACTGGCAAGATGACGCCAATACGGAGTTTGAACGCCCGTAAAATAGGACCACTCAGCGATACTCGCGCCGCCGCACCCGTAGAAGTTGTCGCAGAGCAAGCTCTCGACAGTGTTCGTCTCGCCTGAGCAAGCTCCAAGCGCCCAGTCTCGGTCTCCGGGGGTCCACGTCCCGCCGAACGGGTCATGGCTCGGATTATTGAGCGAGGCCGTGATGATGAAATCGACCATGTTCCAATTCGAGCCCCATGGCATCCGGCGAGCAATCCAGCCGTTCTCCACAATCAATCGTTTCTCGGTCGTGCCGTCTTCATTCGTTCGGACGCCCACCATCGCATTATGGCCGACCCATGGAGTTGTAAATCCAATCCCCTTATTGAGACCCGACACGGCCGCGCCGTCCTCGTATTCTGACCACCCCTCATAAGCCGCCGAGTCCCACAAAAGCTCTTCAGTCCGGTAGCTCGCGTCTGCGCCGTTTGGTCCGGTGGCTCCCGTGACTCCGGGCGCGCCTGCAAATCCCGTTGCGCCCATCAAACCTTTCGGCCCGGGGCTGCCTTCGGGTCCGGTCAGACCGGGAAGACCTTGAGTGCCGGGCACTCCCAATAGTGCGGGCCGGATTTTCTTCGAGACATACGCGCTGCCCTGTTTGACGGACGTAAGGAGCCAGCCCTTCGATTGAGCGTCAGTCTCTACGCTGTATTGTGTGAAAATGTTCATTTAGAAATGTCGCACCGCGCATACCGCAGCAACCTCAACGGGAGTTGCGGACTGCCACGAGAAGTGAAACGAATCAAGAACCCCCGCTGACTCGTCGAAGCTGAAAACTCCGCTGGAATTGGACAACTGAACGATGCCCGGCGCGAACCCTCCGGCCGGTGGGTCTGAACGAAGGGTGTTGAAGATGGCGGGCATTTTCGACGCGTGGTATTCGGCGGTTGCTGAATCACACTTGATGTCGGACACGGTGTAAGCAGCGTTCTTGTCGTCGCGAATAATGAGCGTCTGAATCAGGAGCGTGTTACGTTCATCCTCGCAAATCCTCAACGCGGTGCTGCCCGCATCGCGAACGGTTGTAGTCGTTCCGACTCGGGTCGCCATCGTCCCGGCCGCATTGGAGTAGTGATTGAACTTTGTCCCAAGGACACGGTTCCAAGAAATCGTCCCGGACGCCGCACCCGCCAGCCCAACAAAGTTGGTCGTGGTAGCATCGCCGGGCATGTCGGTGAGCCCCGAGCAAATGCCGAAATGGTAGTTGCCCGTAAAGCTCGCGAGTGAATCAATCCGCAGCGAGAGGGTGAGCAAAACACGATTCCATTCCGAGCCCCATGCGAACTTGCGACCGAACTGACCGTTGATAAGTTGAATGCGCTTCTCGAATGCCATGCCGATACGCGGGCGGCTGACCACGGTCGCGCCGGTGAGTCGGCCCGCGCCGTCCCAACCGCTCCCGCCGGAGACCGACGAAATGGCTCCAAGGGTCTCGCCCTCGAAAAAATCCCTCGCGATGCTGTCATCGAACGCGCTGTCCGGAGGAACGCCGCCGTCATCGCCCGGCCCGCCATCGGCTCCGGCCGGTCCAGTCTCGCCGGTCGGCCCGCGTTCTCCACGCTCGCCCTGCGGACCTCGCGCTCCGGCTGGTCCCGTGGCCCCTTGGGGTCCGCGAACACCCGCCTGATTGAAATCCTGAATCGCAAATTTTTTCGTGTCGAAGGCGCGCTCATCCAGATGGCTCGCCCCGGGGACGTAGGCCCGGCCGTTCGGAACCGCGAGCAAAATCCACCCGTCGTCCGGCAGTGTCGGCTGTTCTTCAAGCTGAGAAATTTTTTCGCTGGGCATATCAGTAAACCTTGCGCACGGCGACTCCCGCCACTTCCACCGGGACTGAGGAGTCCCAGAAAAAATTGAACGCATTCAACGGCCCGGTCGATTGGTCGAAGGACGGTGAAAAAGTGTTGTTCACGCTGCCGGTCATCTTGTCCGTGCCCACTCCGCAGAACGTGCTGTTGATGAGATTCTCCTTCAGCATGGAGAACCGTGCAGCCGTGTTACCGACCGCAACACCGCGAAACCGAGTCGTGTAAGTCACGGACGACGCATCCGAAGCTGCGGGCGCGCGCGTAATCTCCATCCACAAGAGGCCTAGACCGGCCTCGGCCGAGGGGATTGAAATCGGAGAGCTATTCCCGATAAGGGAATTTGTGTTGCCTCGGCGAGTGATTACGTCCATGCCCGAAGAGCCCTGCACCGTCTGCTGAGTGTTCGTCGCCGGAGTCCACGTAATGCCGACGCCAGCCGCACCGATAAAATTGGCACAGGCCGCGCTTGAAGCTGTGGCCGAAGTTCCGGAGCAAAGCCCAAGGTAGAAATTCATCGACGGAATCGCGACGAGCGAGTTGATTCGGAACAGCACGTTCATCTGGAGTTTATTCCAGATGGAGCCGAACCGAAATTTTCGGCTCATCTCCCCGCTCACAAGCTGCATCCGTTTCTGACCCCGTCCATTGTGGCTCGTGCGGGTGACGATAGTTCCGCCGGAGACATTCCAGTCACCGTCCCAGCCGCGCCCAGCGTTGAAGCTGTCGCTCTGGCCGTCAACGTAGCCCTCGAACAAATCGGATGCCATAGCATCGTCAAGCGAGAGGTTCGGCTGGACTTCATCGGCCGAACGGCCGGTTGCTCCTTGAGGTCCGGTAGCCCCTGCGGCACCCATCGCGCCCTGCGGCCCTGCATCTCCCACGGGTCCGGCTTCGGTCGAGTCCGGGCCGGGCGGCCCGTCAGGACCTTGCTCACCCTGATTACCAAAAGACTCGGCGTTCGCCCAGCGCAGACGATACTCCCCGCCGCCGAGGTCGGAGGCGACGAGCACGTAAGCGCCATCGGTCGAGCCGACGTGCTGTGGATAATCTGAGTTGCGGGCCATATTACTTTTTCAGGTCGTCGAAAATTGAGCGGCCATCTTCCTCGTCGAGCACCGGAGAAAAATCCTCGAACTGATAGACGACTTCCTCCGTAGAGGACTGGGGTCGGGGCGGAAGTGTCCGGCAAACCGCGTCGAGCACCGGGACACACCCAGCGCGTTCACAATCTCTCGACATCATGGGAGCCCCCATTTCGGTTTGAAATAGGTGTAATACAGTTTCGCAAGCTGCGACGGAGTCAGGCCAACGTTGTAAACCAGCGCCTCGCCGATGTCGCCCTTGAACTGCGTTGTAACCGCCGCCGGGGGTCCAAGAATCGCCTGATTAAAAGTGCCCGAGCGGGTTCCGGCGGTAAGGATTTCCACCCCGTTTTGATAGCAAACGACACTATTAGAAATGCGAGTCCACGTTACTAGCTTCAAATCGCTCCGTGGATATTGCCATCCAAGGGCGGTAACTTGCGACCCGTTGTAGAAAAGCATCGTGCCGTCCGAATCGACGCGCACCTGACTTGCACCGTCCGTAGTTCCGCCAATCCCGCAAATAACCCCCGCCGTCATCTTCACAACGGCCATGATGGTCAGGTCGCCCGTGAGCGCGATGTTCGTGTGAGTCATCGCATCGTCTGTGCCGTCGTAGCGCGCAATAGGCTGACCATTGTAAATACTCGTTTTGTAAGTCGGGCGAACTGAGCCCGAGGCCGACAGGGTTTTTGAATTCCCGCTGCTGTCTGTCCAGCTTCCAATCGGGTCGCCGTCGTTCAGGGAAAGTGCGTCAGCTTTCCACCACGCTTGCAGCCCGGAGAAATCTGTCGGCGCATATGTCAGCGTAGGGCTCGTGATTGAAATCGAATAGAGCGACGACAGGTAGTTATAAATCGTCGTTCGGTCGGCGTCAGAATTGACCGACTTGTAAATCAAAATTTCCGCGAGGTCGCCGTCCCAGAACGCGGACAGAGCATTGTTGCCGCCGAGATACGGAGCCGTCAAAAAGCCGGGACTAATCTTGTCCCACCCGCCGAATATTTCGCCATTCCAACGAAGCTTCATTTCGTTGGACTGAGTCGTCACCGAATAAATGTGGAACGCGGCGGCCGTGGACGGCTTCGAGGTCAAAAGTCCGCTGGCGACATCGCTGCCGAAGTTCTCTTGAATCTGCCCGCCCGTAAACGGGTGAGCGGCCCCCGATACGGCCGAGGTTTTTCCAAGCTCCCAAATCAGATATTTGTTCGCCCCGGCCGGGTCCGCCGCAGCCTTCAGCACCACGAAAACTTCGCCTGCGCTGTTGCCGTTCAACATGTTCGGCCACGCCAGCCGATTTGAAGTCCCGTTGAATCGGAGAACGCTGCGGCCGTTGACGATTGAAAGCTTGAGAGTCGGACGTTGAGTGGTCGTCCCCGTCGCGTGATTTCCGTTCCCGGATTTATCCGTGAAGGAGCCAATCGCATCGCCGTCCGCACCCGCGAGGTCCGAGGGCCGCCCCCAAAAAACAAGGTTCGCCAAATTAGGCGGGACAAAAGAACTGCTCGCACCAAAGAAAGCAGTGTCCGCTAGTTTGAGACCTTTCATGTGAGGACAGCGTAAGCGGCGACAACGTCCGTGTCATTGGTGCCGAAGCACGTAACCGAAAGAATGGCGCTGGCGCTCGCCGCCAAGGATGCCGGAGCCGCGCCGCTCGTGAATTTCCACGCCGGAAAAGTGAACGTGCGGATTGAGCCGTCGCCGATGATTTTAATTGTGACCGAACGAGGGGCCGCCTTGTTCGACGTGGTGAACGTGATATTGCCCGCCAGCGTCAGGGTCCGGTAATCGTCGCTTGTGAAGTCGATGTTGGTCGTGCCTGAATAGGTCAGCGTGCTATGCGAGGAAGACCCCGCCGCGCCGCGCTCGCCCGCGAGGTTGATATTCCAGTCGGCATGAGTGCCCGTTCCGGAATTCAAATCCATCGTGACCGTCAGAGTCGTGCCGGAATATCCGGTGACGATGCCTTCCATCCATTCCGCCGTCCCGGCTGAAGTCGCACGAATGCGCGCTCCGACCGTGTAGGCAAGTCCGGCCTGAGTCGTGAAAACTTTCGAGCCCGAACCGGCCGTGGCAAGAGACGTGGTGCTCGTGGCAGTGTAACCCGGGCCGGTTGCGCCAGTTGCGCCGGTTGCTCCCGTGGCTCCGGTCGCGCCTGTAGGGCCGGTTGCTCCCGTGGCTCCGGTCGCGCCAGTTGGTCCTTGCGGGCCAGTGTCACCCGTCGCGCCAGCGGGGCCAGTATCTCCCGGGTCGCCCTGCGGACCTTGAGGCCCAGTCGCGCCGTCTGCTCCGGGAGGACCTTCGGGACCCTGCTCACCTTGCGGACCAACCGGGCCGGTGTCACCAGTCGGGCCAGTGTCGCCGGTGTCGCCCTTCGGACCCTGCGGACCAACAGGCCCGATTATCGGGCTGTCTTCCGGGTCAATGATTCGAGAGCGTCCGCAATGTCCACAAGGCATAAAGTTAAGCGAGTTTCACCCAGATGAATTTACTGAGTGCGTAAGCGATTCCGCCCCGGCTGGCTCCAGCCGAATCGAACGCCTGAACTTCAAAAGTCTTCGTGGCGTTGATGGTGACAATCGCCGTGAGAATCACTTGCTGCGCCCACACGGACTGCGCCAACGGAAATCCAACCGTCGAGCCGTCCACGACGGCCGCATCCGTCACGTTGTAAATCTGAGCGCCGCAGTCGTGATGGTTGACCGCATCGTTGGCGAACGCGCCGAGGTTCACCAAGAAAATATAGGTGCCCGCGTCGAGCGTGACTTCCAAATCAGACGTTCCAAAATCCACCTTCGCATACGAGGCAGTCATGGTATAGTCCGTGGTTCCGCCCGTTACCTGCGCGTTAGAATTCGTGACAGGTGTTCCTGCGGGGCCGGTCGCACCCGTGGGGCCGGGAACTCCAGTTGCACCAGTCGCGCCCGTGTCGCCCTTCTCGCCCTTGGGGCCGGTGTCGCCGGTATCGCCCTTGATGGACTGCCCACGATTACCGGCCGGGAGCACCGTAGTCCCGGCGGGAATTGTTGCATCCGGCGACGTAATCAACTGAAGCAGGGTCGCGAAGACCGTGGTGTCCTGAAAAACATCGGTCACTTCAAGCCAGCCGCACCCGGGGATGAAGACCGCGAGACCGCGATAAATCGTGGCGCTCGGAATGACTGTGAACTGGACGTGAGGCGAAGCCTCGGACGGCGTGTTAAAAGAACTGGTCGTGACCGTGTAAGCATTGTTCCCGTCCGCTCCGGCGTCACCAGTGGCACCGCGAGGACCCGTCAGGCCGACGATACCCTCCTCGAAGAGCCGGAGGAAATAGCACGCGAGACCTTCGCCCGCAGCGCGCGGGTTGTTCGTCAAGCCCACGTCGAGATTGCACGGCAACGTCCACGTCACAACGCCGTCAACCTCGGTCTTGGTCACTTCACCAAAGAACGCCTTGACGAAATTGTCTAGCGCGGACGGAAGCGTCTCGCACGTCGCGGAATTCTCCGTGCATGGGTCGCACGGCGTGGGGTTTGTCTCGCAGGGGCACGACATAATTATTTGTTGGTCAAAGCGTCAACCACGTCCTGAACAGGCTTGTCCGCCTCTTCCTTGTGGGCCGCATGGAAATACTCGATGAGCTTGTCCTTCGTCTCGGCGCTCAACTCCGGGAAATCAGTCTTCACCCAGCCCTTGAACTTCTCGCCGCCTGCAATCAACTGCCCAAAGCCTTTGGACGCCAGAGCGCCGCCGGTCTGGACGGCCTTGATGCCGAGGGCGACGGGCGGGTTCGACAACGCATACATTTTCAGGAAGCTCCAGCCGATGCCGACGAGAATCAGCACGACAAAACCAAACACGAGCGCGCCACCGAGCCAGACAAAATACGGAATCTGCAAAAAGCCGGTGCCCTCAATCTTGTGCCCGGCGTTCTTGTCGTTGTCCTCGCGGAATTCCTCAATGCGCGCGTTCAACTTGGCTACGGCCTTATCCAACTTCAATGCAAGCTCGTCCGAGGTCGCCGTGGAAGGCGAGGTCGGCGGGCCGAGGCTCTGGGAGACTGACTTGGTAAGCACCGCAGCTTCGGCCGCAGGAGCAACCACAACCGCTTCGGCATCCGTCTGAATCGCGGCCTGCAAGGTCTGCTCGGACTTCAACGCGGCACGCTGGGCGGCCTGACGTTGAGTCTCACGCTCCGACGCCTTGGCGACGGGTAGCTTTTCGACTTTGTCCTGACCAAGCTCAACGCGCTTGGGAATGAGGCTGGAGCAGCCCGTGAAACTCAGGGCGACGGCGAGCAGGAACGAGGCAAACAGTTTCTTCATTTCGTCTTTCGTTTCCGTGGCTTGACACCAACGGTCTTCAATTTCTTATAGATGTAGAGAAACGTCACAAAAGCAACACCGATTTGTCCGAGTCGCAAAAATCCTTCGAGGGCCGGTCCAACCCGCTCGAAAAATTGTGAGATGACATCTGGACTCAAAAGTCCGGCGGCTGCCGCCATTGTGACCTTCGCGTTGGTTTGTAGCTTCATCCGATTTTCCAATTTGTCCCGTCGCTGTAAACGGGGACCTTATTTGAGCCGCCGCCGACAACCGTCAGGCCGAGGCCGAGGATAATCGTGGTGTTGGCGTCCGTGACGAATGACCGGGCACCCGCGCCGACCGCAGCGGCCGAAGGGAGCGCGGAGACAATGAAGGTCTTTTGGATGGTTACGCCGGACTTGAGAGTCAGCGTCACCGCACCAGCCGCATCCGAGAGCCGGGTGGACACTTCGTCTGCGTTGAACACGCCAAACTCATCGGCATTCGTGATGGCGGTCTCGCCAACGCCCGCGCCGTCACTGGTGGCAGAAAAACGCTTCCGGGCGAAGCTGTCGAAAATTTCCGTGGGGCCTACTGCGCCGACATCGCGACCGAGCCGGAGCCGGACAGTGCCGGATACGTCGCGCAAAATAGTCTCGCCGTCGTCCTCGCTGTTGAACGTGGCCTGAAATCGCTCCACTCCTTGAGAGTCGAGCACGGGGGCAACGTTGTTGGCGGCAACTGCCCCGGCTCCGTCATGGGTCGATTGAGCAATCTTTCGCAGAAGAATGTTGTCCGTGTCACCGTGGCGAGGAACTGTGTCCATAGGTCAAAGGTTGTAGAGAGCCGCAATTTTGAACAGGAGGTTGTTGTCGGAGTCTCCCACTTGCGGCGCGTGAAGACCTCCGTTTTCTTGACTCAATTTCAGGCACCACTTGAACAGGAGGTTGTTGTCGCTGTCTCCGAATTCAGGTTGAGTCGTCATGGTGCCTTTCTAAAAAGCTGGCCGGGAGCAAGGGCGAACCCTCACCCCCGGCCAGAGGTCTCACGAACCAATTAGCAGACGCCGACGCTGTTGAACGCGTCGTTGCCCGAGTAGCTCGACGGGCTTGTCACCGAGCAGGCTTCGAGGCCGAGGTCAGCGGTGCAGCGCTTGTAGAGAATCGGCACCACGAACTGCGGGCGCTCGGGCTGGTAGGCGCGAGTAATCTGATACTTGTGCCAGCCGAAGTCGCCGAACGTGTTGCAGTCGTTGTCAATCTGGTAGTGCCAGTCCAACTCGCCCATGTGCAACTGGGGCGCGAACTTGAACGAGCCCTCGCCGACATACTTCTCCGGAACCAACCGGCGGAAGCTGCGCTGGGCGAACAGGAAGCCGACCTCGTAGGGGGCCGCAGCCCACGCCGGATTGACCTTCGAGTAAGCCGTGTTCTTGGTCGCATCCGCAACCGTGATGAGCGGGTCAATCAGCACCAGATTGCCGGAGCCGTTGAAACCACTGGCCCGGAGGGGGCGCTGGTCGGTGCCGAAGCTGATGCCACGGTAAGCACCGGCGGACTCGAAAGAGTAGCCGCGCAGAGCCGCTTCACCGAACTTGTAGCTGCCATTCACGAAGGAAAGCAGCACGTCCTTGACACCAGACTCGGCTCGGAAAAGCTCAATCTGGTCGCTGCCGAAAATGGCGCGGAAGTTCATCTGGCCTTCGCCGTTGGCGTCGAACATGTCGGCGAACAGGTTCTCCTTGAGGAAGCGGGCGAGGTAGTGGAGCGCCTTGAAGGACAGCGGCCCGGTGGGGAGCACGGGGGCGAACTTGACACCGATGTCGGTTTCGTTACCGCCGGTGAACAGCGAGTTGAAGTCGTAGCCAGCGGTAGCGTTGAACTTCGACGCACTGCGCAGATACAACTGGGCGCGAACGTCCGCGTTGATATACTGCGTCACCAATTTCTTCAGCGAGTCTTCCGCCGAGAGGTAGCTGGTCTTGTAAGCCGCGTAGCCTTTCTTGACGCAGACGCGCGGACCCTTCCCGCGCTTGCTTTCGAGGCGAGCGGTAAAGTCGATGGCGTCCGTCAAGTCCTGAAGACCCTGAGTGCCGCACAGGTCGGTATCACAGACGAAAGTCGGGATAGCGAGGCTGTCGCCGGGGGCCGCCTGAAGCTGGACGCTCGTGCGGATTTCATCAGACACGCCAGAGGGGAACGTTCCGCCTTCGAGGATGTTGACATACGGTGAATTCGCCGCGAGAGCTTTGGCGATGGTGCCGACCAAGCGCGAGGAATCCTTGCGCGAGATGTCAGAGAGAGTTTCGGGAGCGATACAATCGGCCATATGATTACAGTCGAGAACCTTGCGATTCTCTAAATTGAAGAGTCGTGATAGACTCCGGGTTAACGGTCTTTTGCAGCCTTGAGGGACTGCGCCTTCGCCTGTGGGCCATCCAGACGAACTAGGCCCGTTCTACCCGGAGCGAGGAAGAGATTGTTTAAGCTCCACAAGAAGAGATGGGGACATGTCAAGGAAAAGTCAACCCCAATTTTGCAGCTTTGCTAAGATTTTCCTCTTTGAAGAGAGGTTGCAGATTTGAAAAGTGAAAACACTCCCGCTGCTGGGTCGGGTCCGACAAGTCGAAGCTGGCGCAGGGCCGCTTGTGGTCAACGTGCCAGACTGGGCCGTAGTTGTCCCAAGTCATGCCGGGGCGGAACAGGATTTCCAGATGAAGCTTCAGTTCGGGAATGGAGCAGCCGAGAAGCTCAGTTGTTCGCGCGCTTTTTAAACTCCCCTTGAGAGCCTGATAAACCCGAGTCCGGGAATGTCGAGCAAGGGCCTGCTCAGGAGTCCTTCGAGCCATAAACTCGCGCCGTTTCGCGCGCTCCCGGCTACGAACTTTCTCTCCGAATTCCTGCCGAACCTTCGCGATTCGAGCTAGGCGCTTAACCCGAACTCGTAGATAATAGGCCGTGTATGCTCTCCTGCGACAGGGTTTACACTGCCCGTGCCACCCGTCCTTCGTTTGATTCGACGGACTGAATTCAGACTCCTCTTTCGGGTCGCGGCAAGTTGAACAGACCTTCATCAACAAGAGCCCAAACATTCCGTGATGACTTGCCGGGGCGTTTTTCCCACGGAGTTTCCGTGAGGGGTGACGAAACAGGCATCCATCGGCCGGTCAAGCCCGCCATGGCTCCACATTTGCCCGAGGGGGTTCTTCGGAAGCTCGGGCAATCCGTTGTCCGTGAGGAGCCACGTATAAAGTTGCGGCCTGAAGAGGTAGGCGAACGCGCCCATGATGTTCGACTCCGAGAAATCACCCCGGCCGATTTGCGACTGGACGTAAGACGGGAACGGCATCCGGTGAACCGACTCGATATGGCGACGCATCGGCTCGAACAGGGCCTTCGGATACACCAGCGGCAGACGGCGCATGAATTCGTATTGGAGGTCCTGCCCCATGGCACGCGAGGTCCCCGGCCGCCACGGGACGCCGGGCGGGAGCAATGAGTAGCTCGTGTAGAGCATGATGGGCTTCCCGTCGAGGAAGAACTGGTCCGGGCGAAACTCGTCCCAAACGATACAGTCCGAGCCCACGAGGTAGGTGTAGTCCGCCCCGGGGCACAGCCTGTCGCACTCCATCATCGAAATCTGCGCGCGCAAATTCCCGTGCGGGAAATCGCGGACGATGACGGACGCTTCCGGGAAGGTCTCATTCACGAGCATTTTCGCCCCGAGGAAATCCGGCGTGGCGACAGAAATCACCGGCGGCAAAAATCCCTTGGAGAATTTCTTCAAGCTGCGCAAGCAGTGCCGCAGCCAAATGAAGTCGCGCTGGTAGCTGGCGATTAGGACTTGGTGTGTTCCGTTCATAGTATTTCGAGTCGTTGAAAAAGTTGGGCCGGAGTCTGGAGTCCGCCGACAGCGGCGGGGAAATGGTAGGGGAGGTCCATCCCGCCGTGGCTCCACGTCTGGATGATTTTGTAATTTGGACGGGCCTCGTCCTCGAAACGAGTCCAGATGTAGTCGCCTGAGTGGAACTCGTTCACGATTCCTCCGAGCGTGTTGAACTCGCAGAATGTCTGCGGAAATTCGCTGCGACAACCGAGGACGTATTGCTCGAACGGGACTTTGAACCTCGCCTCAATGTGCGACCGGGTGTGCTCATAGATGTCGCGGCGATAGACAATCGGCATCCATTGCATCGTCTCTAGCTTCACCGGGAATCCCAGTGCAAACTCGGCCGCGAACTTCCAAAGGTATTGGGAGCGGTTCAACTCCATCGCACTGCCCGAGCAGCCCATGACGTTCCGCGAGGCTTCGGGCGAGACGGACCCCTCAAGGTAGTCCGAAAATTTCCGGTAACACATGAGCGGCTTGTCGTTGATGAGCCAGTCCTCGGGACGGGACGGTTCGGTAAAAACGCAATCCGAGTCCATGTGAAAAATTGTATCGCACTCCGGCATCCAGATGTCGGCCCGACACTTCTGCACCATGTGATACAGAAAAGATTTGCCGGGGCAATCGACGTAGCCTCGCACGTCCAGCGCGGGGGCGGCGGCCGTAATTGCGGGAACGTCGTCCTGCGGTGCGACGATGAGAACGCGCTCAAACCCGCTGGCGAGCTTTGAGATACTGCGCGCGCATGGGCCGAGGAACTGGGCGTCCTTGGCGTGCGTGACAATGAACAGACCGGCCTTCATAGAAACCGTGAGCGAACGAGACGGACGTTGGAGTCATCCTTGACGCCGTGGAGGAAGCACGCGTTCTGGCTCAGGAGGTCGTCGTATTCCTTCTCCGTGAGCGTGGGATGCTTCCACCATGAGCGCATTTTGGGGGCGTCCACAGCACCAAACTCTTTGAACTCGCGATAGAGCAAATAATCCCAACCGCCGGACGGACTGCATCCGCCTTTGGTGCGCGCGAGCCAGTGAAGAAAGCGCGGGTCACAACTGAACATCGCGTTACCGTTGATGTGCGGCCCGGGGGCCGTGAGGAGCGGCCCGTAAACTTTTGCTTGGGCCGAGTCCCAACCAGCCGAAAGCTCCTGAATCCACCCCGGCCGCAAAGGGCACGCGTCCGCCTCAAACGCAAGAACCGCTTTATAATCCGGCAGCTTATTCGCCTGCTGCTGGGTATAGACCCAATCCACCATACCGAAGAAAAGCTCATTGCAGCCCAACGGCCAACCCTCCCCACGGCGACGATTAACTTGAACGTGCGCGTTGAACTTTCGGGAAACGTGCAAAATGGTTGGCTGGTCGTGGGTGCAGTCAAACCGCGAGATGAAAAGGAAGTCGGCGTGCTCAGAGTGGCGGGGCTCCAAATCCGCAATTAACCGGGCTCGTTTCATCGCCTCGTTTTTGTCACCGTCCCAGAACTGGAGAGCCAGAAGTATTTTTTGCATTATCGAACCCAACCCGCTTTCTTGGGTCCATAAACGAATGACCCTTGGTGCCCGCAGACCAAACCGAAATCGACGTAGGGCTGATGCCCCGCCTGCAACGCGCGCGTGCAGAATTGCACGTCCTCGCCCATACCGAGAGACGAGTTGACCTCGGACAGAAACTTTGCATCCTCAAGGAGCGTCCGCGCCTTGGCGATGGTCTTTGCGTCCGACTCGGTGTCGTAGAGAATCGTGAGCGCCTGCTTGACCGCGTTGTGCATGTCGTGCTCCGAGCTTGTGAAGAAGTGCCCGAAGTCCCCGTTCTCATTGCGCGCGAGGTGCGGGAACTTTTTCTCGATGTCGAGGAACACCGAGCGATGAATCAACATGCAGCCGGTGCCGACCCACTTTGTCGGCCGAATCTCGTCATGTGGGCCGGAGCGCGCACGGGCCTCTTCGATTGCGCCCTTACCCTCGGCAAAGACGGGAGCCCCGTTTTTCCATCGGCCGAAGTAGAGAGCGCCGATGAGTGTTTTACCGTGAGACAACAGACGGTCAACCGTGCTGAGTCCGGCGAATTCCTCCGGGAAGTTGAACCCAGTATAGTCGTTGAACCAGCGCGCGTTTCCGCACGGGAGAATCATGTCGTCATCCACCGTAAGCAACCACTCTGCGGAAGTCTTCAAAAAGTGGCAGGCGATGAGATTGCGAGTGTGCGACACGAACGCGTCCCCGAACTGGAGCAGGACCGCCATCCGCTGACGGTCGTGATTGGCCATGACAGAAAAAGCCGTGGCCGGGTTGGTCTGCTTATACCACGGGAACGCGAAGCAAATCTTCCGGCTATCCCATGACAAGTCGCCGACCTTTGGCATCGTGAGTGACATGTAATTTACGCCGCCTTGGCCTTGGCCTGCGCTTCCGCGAGCAGCCGGTCGAGATTGCTCCCGCCGTCGTCGTGGACGTTCACCTTCGCCACCTTGACTTCGGCCACTTCCGGAGCGGCACCGAGGCGCGGCTTGCTGGACTTTTTGATTTTCTCCAACAGGTCCTCGGCTGCCTTTAGCTTGGTTTCGAGCGCAATCTTCTCGGCTTCGGCCTTGGCCTTGTATTCCTCGAAGTCGCCGTTGACTCTCTGAAGCTGCGCGATACCGAGCACCAAAAGACTCTTCATCTGCGGCGTGTCGGTTTCGATTGCTTCCTTCATGGTCGCGCGGATGTCCGCAGCGCGCTTGTTGTGCGCGAGGACGGCCGCCTTCTCTTCCGCCGTGGCCTTCTCGTCTGCAACCTTGTCGTTGGCGTAAGGGGCGTTCGGGATGAGCTTGGCGACTTCCGCTTCAACGGCCTTGAGCCGATTCGTGGACTCGTTCTGAGCCGCCTCGGCCTTCTGCTTGACATATTCGGACGCCTTGCTCTTCGCTTCCGTCAGCGCCTTGGTCTTGCGCTCGGTCAGGTCCTCGTTCTCGAAAAGCTTGCCTTCGATGTAGCGCTTGGCCGTTGACGGCAGTTTGTCCGCCATCGAATCCCAGTCCAACTCGGCCGGGCCGCCAAGCTCCTTGATTTTCTTGATGACTTCGTCCGTCGTCCCGACTGCCTTGAGCTTCGCGTAAATCGCCTCGACGTTCTCGGAGACCTTGGTGTCCCACTCCTTGAACTTCGGGTCCGCTTCCACGTCGAGCTTCGCGCGGAAGTCGCGCAACTCGGCCAACTCCTTCTCGGTGTCCGGAGGAAGTGTGCCGACCTTCGCGGCCTTCTCCTCGGCTTCCTTGAGCTTCAGCTTCAACGCCTCGACTTCCTTGCGCGCCTCTTCCACCTGAGCGAGCGCCAAAGTCTTGACCGTGGCGAACGCCTCGGCCGCCTTGGGCTTGGTGTAGGGCGGCAGCGTGACGGCGTCGAGCTTGGTGCGCCAGTCGCCGGATTCGGCAGCGGCTTTCTTCTCCGCTTCAATCTGCTCCGGGGTCTTGGCCTTCTCGGCTTCCTCGGCCGCTTTCTTTGCCGCCTCGGCCTCGGCCACTTTCTTCTCCTCTGCGGCCTTCGCGGCAGCGTCCGCCTCGGCTTTCTTCGCGACCTCATCGGCAGCGGCCTTCGCGGCTTCCTGCGTCTCCGCGTCGATGTTCACGCCCTCGGGCACCTCGCCGCCAGTGGCTTCGAGGAGCGCCTTGTCCAGCGCCGAAGCGGCGGACGGGTCAGGCGGCGTGTTTGGATTTTCGAGGTCGGCGATTTCCGTCTCGGGGTCGAGTGGGTTGGGCATAATTTACGGGGTCTTTTCGGGGTTTGGTTTCTGTGAGTCCTGCCACTTGGAATCGTCATCCAAGTTCGGGTAAAGTTCCGGCCGGGATTCAGTTGGCTCCGGCCTGCGGGTTGTAAGTTCGACGAGCGTGGTGATTGCGAAATCGAACCCCTTGACCTCGCCGTTGCGGACGAGGGTCTTGTTCACGTCCGAGCCGTCCATGAGCGGCGGCCGAACATCAGCAACATACATGAGGGCACGACGGCCGGTGTCCGTGGCGAGAAAATCGCGAAGGGCCTTGGCGTCAACCGAGGTCCAGTCGTTCTCTACTTTCTGAAGGTCTTCCATTTGATTCGTGAGTAAAGGTTACGCAGCCGGTGCCGGTGTCCCAGCCGGAACCGGCCCGGGTGGCGGTTGCACTGGCGGCTGTCCGGTTCCGCCCATCTCCGGCGGGATTGCAATCGGAGCCGCTTCCGCATTCTTCTGGTGCTCAACTTCCTGCGCGTCCATCCGCTTGATGGCTGAGTCGAGCTTGGTCAAAAATTCCTTCACCGGCTGGAGCTTGGCCGGGTCGCCACCCTGCGAGGCCGCCATCTGGTAATGCGAGTTTGCGTGGTCGAAAAGAACGTGGAGCACCTGAAGCCCCTGAGCACCGGAGGTGACTGCGTCCGTCGCGGCAGCTTCCATCGCTGGGTGCAGCACGTCGAGATGCACCATGTGATTATCGCGCGGCGACGGGTTCACCGGGGAGCCTTGACCGACGAGAATCAAAAGCTCCAACTGTTGAAGTCGGGTCTGCTCGGACAGCACGGTCGGGTCCTCGTCCGGGAGCAAGACAGCGTCCGCGAACTCCTCGTTGATTTGCGCCGTGAGCTTTCGGCGTTGCACTTCCTTCTGATTGTAGAGCGGATTACCGGCCGCCTCTTGAGCGATGATGGCAATCTGCTGGCGTTCCAAGTTGGTGTAATCCTTGACCGCCTCGGCCACAGGTTGCTTCGCGAGAGAGTTAAGCTCCTCTCGGGACATGATGCGCAGGAGCCGCTTCTGCATCGCCTTCGCGTCCTCCTCGTTCGTGTTCGGGTCGCACATGCGCTTTTGCATCGTGGACATCGAAGTTGCGAACTGGGACAGGAAACGCGAGATGATGTTGTCGCGAGTCTCTTCCTCGCGGCTGGCGAAAAGGTCGATGGCTGCCTTCGTGACGCGTTCGCCCTCGAAGGCTTTCGGAGTCGTAGCCCCCGCCATCTGGTCGAGAAGCCGGGTGAGAAATTCGTCGAGTTGCAGGAACTCTTCAACGCCCGATTCCAGCTTGCGTTCCGAAATTGTGTATCCCTGACCGATGAGCAGCGCGTTTCCGACAACCGACATCTTGAAACGACGGAGCGCCTTGTCGTCGCCCTGAATGATGAACTTTCCGGCGAGGTTGAGACGGTCCATCACCTCGTTGCGCGCGCGGTCCACCGTGGCGGCGACATCGTAAATCTCCCGGCCGATGCCTTTGCTCCCGTGGAGCTTCCCGTTGCCCGATTGGAACGAGAAAAAGGCCGCAGCATCCGCCATGGAGTCGAACTGGTCTTCCCGCTCGAACAAAGTGTCTGTGTCCTTGACCTCGGAGCTTTTTTCATCCGGGGTTGCCTCGTCCGAAAAAATGTAGTGGCTCACCTTGCCGTTGTATTCGGTGGCGAGCATGTGATAAACCTTGATGACGGACGCACCGGCCTCGTAAGACAGCCCCATGCCGCTCTCGCGAGCCAAATCCTCGTAAACACGCTCCCAGCCCGGCCCTTTTGAGCGCCGTTGGTCCGGGGCCGCTGCGTTTATACGCGCGATGGTGTTCGGAAGGTTCCATCCGGCCGTCTGAGCAGCCTCTTTGTCCGAAATCAGGTCGAAAAGCTCGTGGATGAGGAAGGTCTCGCACAAAACGATGACTTGCGCCTCGACGGCAAGCTGCTTTGTGCCGGTGGGCACGAAAAACTGGTCTTGACGGAAGTGTTTTGGCCACCAAGAAAACTCGTCGAGCCACGCAAGGCTTGTGTAACCGAAAAGTGCGTTTTCTTGCGACAGTTCCGAGATGAGATTGGTCCAACCGGCCCGGCCCCGGGCGAGGGAAGTGATTTCCCGGCGGAAAGCCTCGGTCTTTTCGGCTGCCCCGGGCTCCGTGTCGGGCAAAGCGGAGTTGGTCAGGTATTTTACGCCATCAATCGCCTTCACGAAGCGCGGCGACACTTTGTCGATGAGCATCGGAAGCGGTTTGGTCGAGAAATTGTGCTTCCATGCCAGCCCTTCCGACTCCAACGCCGATTGAACGTAGGGACGCTCGGCGTTATACTTCGACATGATGCGCGCATTCTTGATGTTGCGCTCACGAGAGGCCAGTTCCAGCGTCGTGATGATGCTGCGGGCCTGCTTCACGTCCTTGATAGCCCGATTTTTGGGCTTCAAGGCGGCGGTCAAATCGGGCGGGCTGATTGTGCCAGTCGTGAGACCTTTTTCAGTGTCGTCCATATCCTTGAAAGACATCTCGCCAGCCGGTGCCTTGTCAATGCCGAAACGCTCCATCTTCCCTTGGGGCATTTTTCGGTCGCCAACTGGGCTTTGAGCGCCACCAGACAGGTGCAGACATTGCATTGCTGAAGGGCCGGGTCGAAAAACTTGCACGACGAGCACCGGAGCAGTCGAAAATTGGCGACCTTCTCGGGCACGAGGATGCTATTCCCGGCCGCGAGCCCGCGAAACGCCCGCCACATGGCAGCGGCGAAGAAAAAAGGGTTGGGAATCCTCACGGTTGCAGTCTCCAGCAATGCTCCGGCACGTCCTTCGCCGTGGTGGCAGGCAGATTTGCGTGGACGGTGCTTTGGCAGTCCTCGCCGAGAATCACGCACGGCTGAATGTTCTGGTGCTTGGGCTCCGCTCCGTCGAGAAGTGCCCGCCGCATCGTCTGAATCGACGTGATGCAGGCCCCGCAGGTTTCATTGAGCGCCCGTTGCCCGGGGCAGCCAAGGCAGACAGAGGCCCGGCGCGCGGCCAAGGCATCGTCAACGAGGGTCCACTTCCCGGTGCGCTTGGGTCCGGCCTGACTCGCGAGCCAGCCCATGATGCGTTTGCTAAAATCCATGCCAGCGGACGGCACCGGGGCCGGGCGCGCGTCGTCGCGGCAGTGGCTCGGGTTGCTCGAACACGCCTGCGCCATGATTTCTTCCCAAGGGTTCCCGACAGGCAATCGGTTGCGCGCGCGATATGCGCGGACTTTAGTTTCTAGCGCCTTCCAGCCATCGGCCGTGTGCTTGGTTCCGTCGCTGTCACGAAAGACATACCCCGAGGGAGGGTATAGGTTTGGATTAAACTCTCTCATAGATGGTCGTGGCGGTTGGTGACATCCGTCCGGCCGTCCTGCCCCTCCGGCCCGTCGTTGTCGTAGTTGGTGTCTGAAGAATTTTCGAGGCTCATTCCCGGAATGAAACCGGCAGCCTTGCGCACGCAATGCACGAGCAGGGTAACGGCGTCCGCTTCGTCAGGAGACTTGCCCTGACATCGCGATTGGTAATCCTGCTTGGGTTCCACCTTGGCGCGTTTACCGGCACGGTATCGGCGGTTGGTGAGTTGCGGGTGTAGCTCCTCCGTAGGAATGCCGACGCTGAATTTGAAATAGTTAAACTCAATGAATTTGCGAAGAGCAAACCACAGTTCGGACTGAGCGCGTTCATAAAGTTCGCTGGCAATGGCGTGGTCCTCCGTCATTATCTTCGTCTCGCTCGCGCCTTCGGAAAAGTTCAGACCAATCACTTCGCCAAACTCGAAACGCAGCAAGTCGAACACGCCCTGCCCGGCCCCGGTCTTGTCCACGCACAGCCATTCGGGCCGGATGAGGTAGCTCCGGCACAGTCGGATGATTTCATTCTTGATGGCGACCGTCTCACCCCTCGGAAGCTTGAGCAGTGCTTCCAGCCAGAGCACGTTTTTTGCAGCCGGGCGGCCCTTGGCGTTCTTGAACATCTCCACCCGGCCCTCGGGATGCTCGAAGCTCGGGGGATACTTAAACCCCGTCGCCATGCCGAAGCTGCCCTTCGCAAAAACTGCCGTATCGCCGCCGAGAAAAGCGAGGTCAACCGCACCGCACGGCGTGGGCCGGTCAAGCCAGATTGGCTCCGCGCGGATGTTCACCAACATGCCGGGCGGGATTACCGACATCGGGACACCGCTCGGGGGAAAGCAGCCGCGCCCCATGCTATAATACCCGGGAGAGTCCGTGCCACCCGCGTTGCGGATGAGCATCTCGAAACCTTCCTTCGTCTGGAGCCCGGGGAAAATCGTCCGGCCGGACACGACGTTCTCGCAACGGGCGGCATCGAGCCGGACCACGCGCCAGCCGCGAGTCGAGACCCAGTCCACGTCCGTCTCAAGGTCAAAGTTGGCCCAGCCGTTCGGCGGCTCCACGCGCAAGCCAACCTCGTCATGGATGTTCGCCGGGTTGAACGCCCCGATGACTTTGAGGTTCGAGTCGCCCTGACTTGATGCAACAATGTTGTCGATGTCCTTCCAGACACCAATCGGGATGTTGGCGATTTCGTCGAGGAAGATAAACTGGCGGGTCTGAATTCCGAAGACGGGGTGCGGCACCTTCCTGTTTACACGCTTGGACCCCTGAATACGACCGGCGGCTTTCTTGCCGAGGGGAATAACGAGGCCGGAGATTGCGCCCTTGCGCGCGCGGGTATCCGCACCGATGAAAAGCTTCCCGACTTCCCCGGGGAGCGGGATACTCGACGCCCGGTGGAGCGTGACGAGATGCGTGAACAGATTGTCTTCGAGATGGTTCTCGCTCGGCCCGAGCACCCGCACGGAAGTGTATTCCGGGTCTCGCACCCACTCCAAGAAAAGCCGGACGCCCATGGAGTAGGACTTCGACATCGACGCCGCACCCATGAGCAAAATGAAGTTGTGCTCCTCGAAAGCTTTCCACACGCGCTGCGTGGACTCGGGCTTGGAGTCGAAAAGATTCTTGCCCCAGAGAAGCTCGGCCGCCTCTTCGTATCCGTCGTTTTCGAGGAGCCAGTGAAGCAGGAGGGTGAGGACTTCGGTGGATTGCTCCTTGGTGTCAATCGTAGCGGCCGGGGTGCCGGGCGAAGTGCGAAGCCAGTCTGCGACGAGTTGCCCGCCTTCGATGTAGCGGTCAGAGTGCAGACGCTCGGCGACTTGTATCACCAGCGCGCCGACCGTTGAACCAGCGGGCAACATTTAAAATTGGTGCCAGCATTTCCCAAGGACTCACCCGCGCGGACTTATCCTCTTCGGCGATTCCTTCCTCGGGATACGTCCCGACGAATAAAACCGACACTGGCGTAAATGGACTCGGGACGGCGGCGCTTGTCAGCGCTTCGGTCTTTTGCATTACTCGCCACCATCTCAGGTGGGCCTTCCCGATACGAGTCGATTTAACGGCTCGCACAAATTCGCGGCCGACGCTTTCGCGCATGGGCCGCATCAACCGCCCGAAGGCATGTTGAGAAGAAGCACCCGGACTGGTGCGGTCCTCCCTTGCGGTCGGTCCCGTTCCGGGTAAGTTGGTTGCGGGGGCAGGATTTGAACCTGCGACCTTCACGTTATGAGCGTGCCGAGCTACCGGGCTGCTCCACCCCGCAATAAATAATGAGGTCGTGCTACCTTTACACCATACGCTGCTCGAAGCGGCGCACTGGGACTCGAACCCAGTCTAACCTCGCATCAGGCGGACAATAACGGTTCTGAACCGCTCCCTCCGGGCTGGTAGACCCGGCGTGCTTCTTCTACACCAATCGTCCTAAAATCTGGGTCGGCCCGAAGTCCTGTTATCCGCCAAAGGCAGCACCCAGTAATTGAACCGATTCAACTTGCGCCCTAGATGGCGCTAAGTTCGGTTCTCGCAAAAACAGACATGCCCGGCCACCGAAAAAAGTCAACGTCAAACTGAAAAATTGGAGCGTGCGGAGGGAATCGAACTCCCCGTATTCCGTCTGGACGACGGATGCTTTACCACTAAGCTACGCGCGCGGAATCTGTCTGAACTCCGTTTCTAGTCCCGAGGTCTGTCTGCCAACGGTTCTTCACAAGAAGCATGACTGGAGAGTGCGTCCGAGTCTCGTTCAAGTGGTCGTCTTTTCTCCAACCATCCTTTACCGGCTTGGTTTGACCAACAATTCTCCAACCCGCGCCCCGGAGGCTGGCCCCCGATTCAGTCTGGAGCGTGTAAGTGATGAGCCGTTGCCCGCCCATTGCGCGCCAAGCTCGCCAGCACGCTTGATAAAGCATAGAACAAGAGCCTTTAGGAGCGGACTCAATCGTGCAAACCCGAAGAACTTCTGCCGTCCACCCGTCCATCAAGGTTGCCGACAGGGGATTCCCCACAATCGCCACACCAACTAACTTCCCTTTCAACGCCAACCCACAAGACCACTTGCCCCCGTTCCGAGCGGTCCTCCCATTATGCCGGTGAAAAGCGGCTACAAAATCGTTGGCCCGGCGCAAGGTCATCGGGACCAAATACGGACGGTCTGTTTTTTCCAAGTCCTCATCCGCCGGAGCAAAGTCCGGCGGCTTCACATACTCTTCCGTGTCCTTGAGCTTCATATTAAACTGCGAGCCCGTCAAGAATTTTTCCACCGTCGGCCAGCACTACCTTCGGTGACTCCGTCAGCCGGTCGAGCACCGTCTGAATCTGGGTGTGAGTCCACCACGTTTTCCCCGTCACCGTGGGAATCTTTCGACGGAACAACTCCGAGGAAATCTGCCGTTGCGACCAGCCCTTCTCGCGCATCACCAAAATCAGGGACACCGTTTCTTGCGGGACCGGAATTCGCTTGCGGCCTTCGCACCGGCCTTCCTTCTGGCGGATGCGGTCGCGGGCTGCACGGAGCCGCTTGACTTGGACATTCTTGTTCCACTCCGCAAGGCTGCCGAGGACCTGACGAATCAACACCCGGGTTGGGTCGTCCGAGTTGGTGAGGTCCGTGTCACTGGCCGCTTCGAGAATCTGCACTCCGCTCTTACGAGCCTCCTCGCACGCAATCTCACAGACGGCCAGTGTGCGGCCGAGTCTGTCTGCTCTTTCAACTACTACCGTAGTTGAAGTCGCGACGCCAGCGAGCAGCATCATCTCGGCGAACTGTTCGCGGTCAGCCGCGTCAACCTCGCCCGAGACTGCGCCGTCAGAAAACCAGCGGACTACCCGCCAGCCCTTGCTCTCACAGTAGCGCGTGATGGTATCGCGCTGACGGTCGAACCCGTCGCCGTCGAGTTGCCCTTTGCCTGAGACCCGCAGATAACCGAAAACAGATTTCACGGCATGACAAGGGCTCCGATGAGCCGGTTGCGAAGTCCTCCCGAGCGGGGCTTTCCGAACTTGTCGAGCGGGGCAAGCGTCACCATCGGCTGCCGCTCGGAGGGCGTATCCCAGACGGCGACCACTTCGTAAAGCGGGCGGTCAGCAACCTTCATCTTGGGTTGCTCAATTACCTCCGTCCCGTCGTGGACCTGTCGGCCGACAAGGTTCGTAGAAATCCTCAACGGGCACCTCCGACTCGGTTCGCGGCCACGAAGCGGGCCGAGCGCGCTTTCTTGGCAGCGGCGTTGTCTTCCCGAATCAACCTCTCGGTCGCTTCCTCGACTGAGCAGCCGGTGTTCTGCGCGACTGCACGAGCACGACACGCGGTGCTCTTCGCCCAACTGTTAATTGCCTTGATGTCTCCATTCATAGTTCACTGAAGATATGTCACCACCTCGGACGGCGCAAGAAAAATCTTCGATTATTTTTCGGACGGTATCCGTAGGCCCGCCGGAGCTTCTGGCGACAGAGGAAAAGCAGCGCGGACCAGAAAAGGATTTGAATCATATCTGTTTGAAACGGTTGGTCCACGCGGCGAGAATTTTCCGGAAGTCCTCGTGAGCCTCGGGTGTCTGGAACAGGATGTTGCTCCGGTCGAAGTTGACTTGCAAGGTCGCGAGTATGTGGCCGGTTAAGTCGTTCAACTCAACTCGGACCGCCGAGGAGCGACGGAAGATGTCGAGCGCGTGGTCTTCCGCCTCTTTGTCAACACTTAGCATCCGTCCTCCCGGGTGTGGAAGTTCCACATGAAGTCGAGGTAGAGCGTGTGCGTGAGCAGTCCGATGGACAGCGTTGACTGACGCCAGTGGATGACCGGATGGAAGGTGCAAGCGCAGAGCCCGCACGGAAACTCGAACCTCACGCCGAGGAACAAACCGCCACCGAGGCGGCACGTTTTGACGAGACGGCGGTCAACTTTCAAAATATCCCTCCTTCCGGGCCTTGAGACACTTCCGCCACGCTTCCTCCTTGGCCTCGTGCGCGGCGGCTTCCTCCTTGGAGTCGTCCGGAGTAGCGGTCCAGACCTTTTGCAGCCGCCAGAATTCTCGGAAAAGCTTATCGACTTCCTTGGTGCTCATGGCGGCGACATAGCGCCACTCCGGGTCGGTCCATCTAATGTCGAGCGGGTAATGCTTTACGACGATGCGCCACCGTGGCAGTTGATGCCAGTGGGGGCCGTGACTGGTTCTATGGTCTCGCCGCAACCAGTAAAAGAAAAGCCCGTGTGGAATCTTCAGCGCGGTCACGAGAGGGCCCTTTCCAGCGCGGCGAGGTTGGCCTCAAACTCCGGGTGCTCCGGCGAACCTTCCACCTTGCACCACGGGCTAGGACCCGCCCAGAACTCGGCCTTCCATTGTTCGGTCAGGTCGTTGACCGTGTTGAAGGTCGGAGGAAAGATTCGGCAGTAGCCGGTGTCGTTCAACTCGCGAGTTGCAATCGAAGTTGCGACTTTCGGCGCAGGGACGGCAGGACTTGCGGGATTCTCGGGGGTCAGACGTTGCGACGTGCGGTAGGCGGCCGTCAGGGCAGCCATGCGCTCTTGGAAGGTTTGAGTCTTCTGCGGGTCTCCGCTCGGTTGGTCTTCAGCATCCATGCTCTTAAGGTGTAGCAGAACGATTCAACTTGTCAACGCTCCGGCATAGAGATTCCTCAATCCTATGGCAGTTTGCACAGACCACGTCACACTTTGCGACCTCGGCCAAGAGCACCTCCTTGTTTACACGGAAGAACAAGGACACGTTGAAAAGCTTCTCCTTTGGGTCTCGATGGTGGAAGTCCATCACTATCGGAGGGAAACTCTCGCCGCAAGCCGCACAAGGGGCGGATTTGAGGGTATCCAACAGCGCACGGCGACTTGCCCGGAACTGCCGGGCGGACTCCCGGAGAACCCTCCGGCCGGTCTCAGTCTTCCGGTAGTTGTGGACGTATGCCTTGACGTATTCAGGACGGCGCGACGGAATGCCGTCAGGGCTTACGGGGTTGGCCTGACGCCACCGCAACGCTGCGACCCGCCGTTGCTCCAACTGTTCCGGAGTCATAGCGGCGACAATCTCGCTCCGGCGTGCCCGAATGGCTACCTTGCTCCGTGCATACCGAGCCCGGTCCCGCTCCCGCCGGGCCTCATTACGAGCCGCAATTTGTTGTTTGTCCACGGAGCAGATATAGCAGGCCGTTTATACTGGGCAACGTCCCTAATGGAATTTTTTATATCGCGAAAAGAGCACCGAGCGACCCCCTCGCCCCGGCCCGCCCCCCGTGGGGGTCGCGTTCCGGCTGGCACGGGACCTGCTAACGGTCGTCTGGAGCCGAATCCAAAGAAAGTTTTTGTCCTAAGTCTCGTCGATTCGTCTTTGTGCGTGAAGGTCACGCAGACGCTCAGGACTATGCGTGAAGGTCACGCAAAGTTGGCTACTTTTGCTCACCTCTTGCGTGATGGTCACGCAACGAATTTTCGCTCTTTCCAGCACAGTGGGATCCGAAGCTTGGAATTCACGTGACTTGAAGTCGCGG
>JADMIO011564973.1_pt1 | contig 72969 bp, 64 predicted proteins | sample 8958161 | NCBI WGS metagenome assembly JADMIO01 (sample SAMN16585339, study PRJNA669376) | soil metagenome | isolation source: Crop rotation soil | place: USA: Cullars Rotation, Alabama | collected 2011 | reverse complement strand
CGCGACAACTTGTCCACGTGGAATTCTAAGCTTAGGATCCCAATGTGCTGGAAAGCGGGAACACTGTCGACTTTGGTGACATTCAATAACGCCAATGGGGCAAACCCAGCTTCCGTGCTATTTGCCGATGAATTTGGCAATCTATATGGAACAACCGCCAAAGGCGGTGCTAGCAACTTGGGAACTATATTTAGAATCACAGGTGCAGACTTTGTCGTACCAGAACCAACCTCCACAGGAATGCTTGCAGCAGGTTTCGTGTTGCTCACTCAACGCTATAGAAAGCGAAAAGTTCCAGGACTTATCGCTCGCGAGGCATTCAAAGGGCGTGAATTATATATTCAATCGCAACGCTAGCCCGGACCATTCAAATGGGTCGGGAGTCTATATTTTGCGCGGGCTGATCCTCGCATTGCACTCCCTTCACGCCCCGACGACTTCGTGAATCCACTGGCGGTGTTGTCTACCACGTTCTCAATCGTGCGGCCGGTCGCGCAACGATCTTTGATAAGCGGGAAGATTGCCTCGCCTTCATTCGGTGCGTCGATCACGCGCACGAAATCGGTGTCGACGCGGGGGCTGAGAAGGCGCTCCTGCCGGATCATTTTTAGATGGTACTCCGGCCGCAGAATGCCGGCGATCGGTCGGAGTTTAGATGCCGGCTGACGGTGGCGAACGACAAACGGCCTGGCGGGCTGCTTCTGGCCGGGGGTGAAGAAATCAGGCAGATAAACCGAAGCCGTGCCAAAGGGGATGGCCACGCACAGCCTCAGGCCGCTCGATTGAAGTCCCCATTCACCGCCAAGCGACAACTTCCGTCGCTCGATGCCCGTTTCTGAGCTCCCAGACACGATTTTAAGGAAATTGCTGTTAGAAACGGCGAATTTCCTGCAGGTAATGCCGCATTACCTGCAGGAAACGCCGCGTTTCCGCGCGGGGATTGCGGCGCCCGAGGCGGGGATTCCGAGTTTCCAGGCGGGGATTGCTGCGCCCGGCGCAGGGATTCCCAATTTCCGCGCGGGGCGCGCGCGTTTCCAGGCGGGGATGCCGCATTACCTGCAGGAAATCGGCGCGCCCCGCGCCGGGATTCGCGCGCCCGTGGCGGGGATTCCCCATTTCCTGACGGGGATTCGGCATTTCCGCGCGGGGATTCATTCGCCGGGCGCGGGGATGTGGTGACCGGGGTTGAAGTTCGTGATTAGCGGCGCAGCGAATGCAGCACGCGACAAGTTGCAAAGGGAAAAGGCGGGGGAAAAAGGGTCGATCCGACAGATGGCTTCGGGCGTTGATTGTCGGAGTTTACTTCTGGCGGAAGACGATGCGGCCCTTGGAGAGGTCGTACGGCGAGAGTTCCACGCGGACGCGGTCGCCCGGGAGGATGCGGATGAAATGCTTGCGCATTTTGCCGGAGACGATGCCGAGGATCTCCTTGTCGCTGCCGTCCAGCTTGAGCTTGAACATGGCGTTTGGCAGTGACAGGGTCACTGTTGCTTCAACTTCGATCGGCTCGCTTTTGGCCACGCGGTTTCATCCTCTTCTAATGCTTGGGTTCCGGACAATCGGAACGGCAATGCTAGCCGAAGTGGGTGGGGCTGTCCAACCACACGGGCGTTTGGCCGGGAATTGGCGGGATTTCGGCATACCGAACGCCTATATTGATGTGCCAGGCCGACTTCCCGTGGAGATATCCCGATGAGATTAATTGCGTTTCTTCTCGCCATCTGCGTCGCAGCCGTATCGCTGGCCGACACGGTGAATGTCGCGGCGGCGATCAGCATGAAGGGGGCCTTGTCGAAGGTGGCCGAGCAGTACAAAGCCGAAACCGGCGTGGATGTGGCGTTCACCTTCGGCGCTTCCGGCCAGTTGATGGCGCAGATCCAGAACGGCGCGACAGTCGACCTATTCATCTCCGCGGCCGCCAAGCAGGCGGACGACCTGGTGAAGGCCGGCGTCGCCGACGCGAAGAGCCAGAAGATCATCGCGACCAATTCGCTGGTGCTCGTGACGCCGAAGGCCGGCAAAGCGGCGCCGAAGTCTTTGCAGGACTTGGCGGATAGCGCGATCACCAAGATCGCGATCGGCGAACCGAAGTCGGTGCCGGCCGGGCAGTACGCGGAGCAGGCGATGAAGTCCGCGAATGTTTACGACGCCGTGAAGAACAAGCTGGTCTATGGAATGAACGTCCGCCAGGTGCTCGATTACGTCGAGCGTGGCGACGTCTCGGCCGGACTCGTCTATGCGACCGACGCACATCTCTCGGGCGACAAGGTGCAGATCGCGTTCACCGTTGATGCGTCGACGCACGACCCGATCGTCTATCCGGCCGTGATCATCACGGCGACAAAACAGCGGGCGGCGGCGGAGAAGTTTCTCGATTACCTGACGAGCGAAAAAGGACAGAAGGTGCTCGCCGGATTTGGTTTCGCGCCGCCGGGGAAATAACGGACTGTACTACGGCCGCGTCGTCGGCTGCGTTGCTGCGGCCTGTGTAGCAGCGGCCGCTTTGATGCGCGGCGAATTGTCGAAGGAAAACTTCGGCATCTTCTCGCGATCAAAACCGATGAGATGCTTCTTTTCATCTTCGGGTCGTTTCGGGTCGGATGTCTTCAGGCATCGCCATTCGTTGTCGCCGTAGACCTCTGTGAGGAGTATCGCCAGGGCCGGGTCTTTCTCTTTGAGTTCTTTCCGGTTTGATGCGCCGCCGGCGTTTCGGGGATTGGCGCAGTCGAACCAGCATTGCGCGCCCTCGGCCCAGTATTCCTGCTCGTTGGTGCCGGCGTAGCTGTCGCCGTAGATGCCTTTGGTCTTTGCGTCCTTGTACGCAGTACGAAGACGCCGATACCAATCGCGATCCACTTCCCGGATCGCGCTGGCGATCGTGTGGGCAACTTCGTGAATCGTAATGTTCTCGGCCGTGTAGGGATCGCCGCGCAGGTTGAGCAGGTTTTCCTCGGCGCACGTCGCCAGCGGTAGTCCGCCGAGCCCGCGCGAGCGGCGGTCGTGAAAGGCCCCCTTGGCAATCATGTCCGGCGTCTGGTTTTCCGGGATGTCCATCGTGTACTGGTTTACGCCGATGATTCCGACGCGCACCTTGCTATGCACCATCGCATCAAGCGTCTTCTTCTGCCCGCCGAAGCAATGATCGAGCGTGTAGGCGCATTCCAGGAATGCATAAGTGGAAACTTCCTCTGCGCCGATGATCGGCACGCCATTGATGATCGCGCATTTTTTGTAGAACGGATCGATCTCGTAATCGCGCCGCAGTTCGTCCGGGATCGGCATCACGCGAACCGCTTCTGAAGGCTGCGTGGTCACGACGGGGATATATGAAATTTGGCCGGCGCGAAGAGTTGAAGACAAGGTGATCATCGACAGAAATGCGATACGGAAAATCTGATTCATGGCGGCCCAACTATAAGGAACTGAGGATGCGCTCGTAGCTTTCTTTTCGCCAATCCGGCGCGGTGTTTTCGGTGATGTCGGGGAAATATTCGATCAGCGATTCCGGATGCACCTGCCAGAGCCCGAAGAGCTTCACGCCGGGCGTATCGATGACATACCCGCCGATGGTGAGCGGGTAGCGGCGGGCGCTGGTGGTGGTGTGCATGCCTTTGCTGTGATAGTTGCTGATATCGCCAATGCGAATATCGAGCCCCGGCTCGATCGCGCGGACGAGCGTCGATTTGCCGACGCCGCTATGCCCGGCCAGCACCGTCGTCTGGTCCTTGAGCATCTCCTGCAGTTCGTTGATATTGATTCCCTTGATTGCGCAGGTCTTGATCGTCCGCACGCCCATTGATTCATAGTGCGCCAGTGCCGCGTCGGCGATATCGAGATCATCCTGGTTGGCGGCCGTATCGATTTTGTTGAGGCAGATGATCGGATCGAGCTTTCCGGAATGGGCGGCGATCACCATGCGGTCGATCAAACCCCATTTCACTTCCGGCAGGTGAAGTGCCGCGACGATCAGCATCTGCTGGGCATTGGCCACGATCGGGTGCACGTCCTGTGCCTTGAAGCTGTCTGCCCTTGCGAGAATCGTGTTGCGCGGCTCGATGACTTCAACTGCGCCCTCGTTCTGAACCTTGTCGTTCAGTTCGGGCGCGAGGGTGAATCGCACGCGATCTCCGACGACCAGCTGCGTGTCACTGATTTTGGCCAGCGTCTTGCGCTGCGTGCAGCGATAGACGATTCCGTCTTTCAGCACTTCGCAAAAGAGTGAATGGACCTGGATCACCTCGCCGAGCGGCAGTTTTTCCAGTTCTTCGGACGAGCGGGCTTCCTGCGTACGGATGGTTTTTCCGCGCTGGAGATGCTTCGACTTATTGCTGAAGCGTTCTTCCTTGGCGTCAACGCGATCCTCATCAAGCTCGCCGGCCTCGAAGGCGCGCTTGAAGTCTTTCTCGCGATTTGGCTTTTTATATTTCCCGCTCAATGCTGACATGATACCGCGAAATCCCTTAAACGCAGTCAGCCCCGGTCGCGATGACCGGGGCTGACGAACTGCGTTGGAAACTGACTCTCTTCGGCCGGCGATTAGTTGCCGTAGAAGTTGGTCGGTTCGTTTTGTTCGGCCGGACGGGTGAGCTGGTCCGAGGTCATTTCCGTCTTGAACCGCACGTCACCGGCCTTGTTGGCCCGGACGGTCACCTTGAAGGTGGCCTTGGCCTTGGGCTGGAGGGCCGGGATCGGAGCGAAGGTCACGACCTTGCCTTCGACGCTGTCCTTCGTGTCGCCGACGGCCGAGACGAAGTCCATCGGGTCTTCCAGGGTTGCCTTCAGCTTGATGTTGTTGCTGGCGGCGGTGCCCTGGTTGGTGACGGTGATGGTGTAGGTGGTCTTTTCGCCGATGCGGACCGGATCCGGATCATCCTTCACTTCGAGTGCCAGTGCGGGAATGCCGGTGAAGTTCGTCAAGACGAGCACCGGAGCGGCGTTCTCAACGCAGTCGCCGGTGACTGATGCTGCCGTGCGGAGATCGCCGGCGGCGTCGCAGGTGACGACGACAACAACCTTCTTGGAAGCGCCCGCGGCGAGGTCGCCGATGTTCCAGCGGATCTTGCCGGTCGAGTCGGCCTTGCCGCCTTCGTTGGCCGTCTGGACGATCACGCCCTTGGGAATGCTGTCGAAGATCGTGACGTTCTTGGCAACGCCATCACCTTTGTTGGTGACGGTGATTTCATACGGAACCTGCTGGCCAATGAAGGCTTTTTCCGGGCCGGTCTTGGTGATGACCAGAACCGGTTCCTTGACCGTCGTCTTCACGGTGGCGGCTTCGCTCAGGAGATTCTCGTCGGCTTTGGCCGAGGCTTTCACTTCATACGCACCCGGCTTCGAGGCCTTGGCGTTGAAGGTAAAGTCTTTCGTCTGGCCGGCATCGAGTGTGCCGGCGTCAAAGTTCAGGCTGGCCTTGCCGTCGGTGGTCGTCAGGCCTTCCGGCAGCACGGTCTCAACCTTCACGTTCTTGGCCTGGCCGGAACCGCTGTTCACGACCTGGAGCTTGTAAGCGAGTGTTTCGCACTTGAGTGCTTCAACCGGACCGGAGCTCACAACCTTGAGGGCCGGCGAGACAACATTGCTCGCGAGGCAGAGGGAAGTGTTGTAGCGAGCGCTGAGGCACATGCCCAGCGGGCCGGACTGGGTGGCCGTCCCCTGCAAGCGGAAGATCTTGCTCTCACCGGCGCCGAGAATGCCGGCGGCGTAAGTCAGCGTGTTGGCCTTGCCGTCGGCGGTGCCTTCGGTGGCGTCCTTAATCTTCAGAGTGCCGGGCACGGTCTGGGAAACTTCAACGCCTTCAAGCTTGAGCTTGGAGATGTTGGTCACCTTGATCTCAAATCCGAACGGCTTATTGGCCTGAATTTCGGTGGGAACTGACGATTCCAGTAGCAGGGCGCTGCTGCCGGCGTCGCCGGTCGGGATATACAGCTTGCCCGACTGCAAATCGCCGGACATCTTCACATCGGCCGGTTCAACCGTCTTGGCGGGCTCGCCTTTGGTGGTGTTGGTCACCACGGCGGTATCCGCTGTCGTATTCGAAGACGTCTTAGTGCCACCTGGCTGCGCCTGACACCCCGCAATCAGCATCGCTGCCGACGCAAAGGCCGAAATCCATATGTTTTTAGTCATGATCGAGCTCCTTCCAAAACCATTCGCTTTACTGATAGACATGAGGCATTCATCGTCATAAAGCAACTTATTCATACAGGATATCCATTTTAACGTCGCTGAGTAGTCTGGGTCTGAATCTTTTGCCGCCAATATACATGCTCGCTGAATACCTGAAACGCTCCCGAATCGGCGCAATTCATTCCGACTGCGACGGTCGGGGTAGATCAAATCCGCCAATTCAGTTCGTGACGATTTTCTCGGACGTTGGATGAACCTAAGTCGGGGGAATTCGTATCCGATATTGAGGGTAACATGACAGTCGCAGCTACCAACGTGTCGCAGGTTTCAGTGGGTGAACAGGTCATCGACCGTCGCCGCAGTCCGCGACAGGAACGCGCCACCCACGCGTGGCTCAGCGCCCATACCGGCGCCAAGAGCGGCAACGGCGTTCATGTGGATGTCCGCGATTTGTCCCTTCATGGCGTCGGCATCATCTCCAAGCAGCCACTCCAGAAGCACGACATCCACTGGCTGGTCATCGCCGACCAGACCCTCCGCCTCAGCACCCGGGTCCGCATCGTCTCCTCGCGCCAGCGCGAAGACGGCACCTGGGACATTGGTGGAGAGTTCTTCTAGTACCCAAATTTGATTGAATCCCCGTGTAGCCGCCGAGCTTGCTCGGCGTACTGCTATTGCCAGTTGACCACAATGGGTTTTGGTCCGGGCGTAGCGTCCACTAAAACATTCCCGTCAAGGAGTTTTGCGGACAAGGCGATACCGTCGCGTTGAGCACTTGCGGACCGGGCACCAGGCGCGGAGACAACGATCGTCAGCGGGATGTTGAACTGAGCCGCATCCAGCGTGTCGGTCAGCTTGCAGATGGCAGCGGAGCCAGTGAACTGAACATCAAGCTTGGCGTTCTCGCGCTCCAGTTTATACCGGGCAATGTCTGCAAACGTATCGATCCCAAAAAGCTCTCGCGACGTTAGTTCTTTTAGGTGCTCACGAAAAACGGCCGGATCAAAAGGCTGATATGCGCGCGGTCGATTGTGTCGTTGCGTCGGCCAGCGCAGATGCAACATGGAGGCTTATCACGAGCATGACCGTCCAAATCCGCAGCTTCATTTATTCTCCGAACGGGTGGGGTGCGCGCTTTGCTCCTGTAATTCCTGCATCGCGACAGCGAAACGCTCACCCAGTTTTTTTGCACTATCAGCATTGAAGTGCAGCCGGTCGCCGCGATCGGTCAGGCCGTTAGCATCGGCGTAGCCGGTTTCGGGCACCTTCTCGGGAATGTGCTTGATCGCCTCGCGAACCTTGTCGGCGTAAGGGTACTTCTCAGCTCGCAGGAAATCGCCGAGCTGCCCGACCACGATCGGAAGACGCGGGACGCCGAGGTCCTGACGTAGATCCTCAAACATTTTCGTCAGGCGCTTCTCATAGGAGTTGGCGTTCTTTTCGGTCGTGCTGTCGGACTCGCCCTGGTGCCAGAGCACCCCTTTGATTTCCGCATCTTTCGCAGCGATTTGGGCGCGCTTCACTGCGGCGTTGTACAACTCTGCTCCTTTTACCCAGCGGTTGAGCGAAGTACCGCCGACCGCACAGGGAACAAGCCCGATTGTGATACTTGAATCGCGCTTAAGCATCTCCAGAGCAAACGGAATCCCCGGCCCGATGCCGCCTCGGTCGGTTCGCAGTGGATCGCGGGCAATCACCCATTTTCCGTCTTCACTGAGCGCCAAGACGCGTGGATTGTCGATTTGTAAATCAAGCGGCCGCTTATCGCGCCCGTCCATGTTGGACTGGCCCATGAGCAGATAAATGTGAAAGTGATTTCGTTCTGGTGTTACGACCGTCGCTTTCGCCGGGCGGGTCGAAGGGGACGATGATGCGGGATCGGAATCATCCCGAGATTCCTGGGCGAATGCGCTGGAGCTCAGGCAAACGAGGCAAAGGAAGACCCATTGCAGAAATATTGGTCGGTTGTTCATGGGAAGGAACGAGTATTCCGATGCCCGTGCCGACTTGCAAGGCAAATAGCTTGCCGTTTTCGGAAGGGATGACTTACTTATTTGCCCGGCTGCGTCGCGGCCGCCGGCTTAAACCGCAATCCCAGCACATACGGCACCGGCCGTTCGATGCTGAGGGGGATTGGTAGGGCAGAGCCGTCGCTGGGGATGTTGACGACTTTGTATTTGTCGGCCTGACGTTCGACGAGCGTCGTGCTGCCGCCGCCGTCGAGATTGATGGCGCTGTCGCAGCCGAGGGCGAGCATTTCATCGGCCAGTTGGGTCATCGACATTCCTTCGCTCCAACCGGTGCGGCGACCATCGACGACAAGCAGCACCAGCGTCTTGCCGCCGTTGGCCAAGCCAATTCCGGTGCGCGGGGCGAGTTGCGGATCATTGTTGGCGGTGTTGCGGCCACGGAAGACGATCTGCTGGTCGCCGGTCGCGATCGTCCACGCCTCGGCGGGCATGACGCCCACTTTTCCGATGTAAGCGTTGTTCTTCTTATCAAACACGATCGATGCGCCGCCGCGCTGCCCGCAGAGCACTTTTCCCTGGCTCATGAGCAACGCCGTGCTGCGGCTCGGCTCGCCGATGCGATACACCTTTGATTCCTTCACCGACGGAAGGTGCAGGAAGAAGACGGTGTTGATGGCGATGTCGAATTGATTGGCCTTGGCGATGACGCTCGTCGGCTGGAGCACGGTTTCCCACGGGCCGTCGCCGTCCGGGTCGGGTCCGCCTGAGCCGATTTCGATTTGCAGGTTCGGGTTCGTCAGATCGACCCGAACGATCTGGCCGTGAATTGTCGGATCCTCTTGTGCGAGTGGTTCAATGACGTAAGGCGCGGGCTGGGTGGCCGGCGGTTCGGCGCGCAGGAGCCCGGTGAGTCCCATAATCACGACGATGATGCCGATTCGCTTCATGTGAATGAGGTAGTCAAGAAACTCGTCATCCTGAGCAAAGCGAAGGATCTTTCCCCAGTTCGTCGAGGATTCTTCACTTCGTTCAGAATGACAGCTTTAACCTACAACGTTTTCGGACCCCGGCAAACAGCAATCTGGAGGGGTCGAGCCGCGCCGGCGTTGCAGTTCATCCAATTTGAACGTCCGCACATGGTTATCACTCATCGATTTCGGTTGCTTTTCCGGCTTTGAAATGTGGCGGTGGTAGGTTTTCGACTCAGGAGATCACGCAAATGTTTATCGAAACCATCCTAACGCACATCCACTCGTTCATGCTCATTCATGCTCCGGCGTTGCTGCAAAACAGCCTGCCGCTGCTGATTGTCGCCGGCTACCTGGCGTTGAACGGCATCGCTTATTTCTTCACCAAGGGTAAGGAATTCGCGATCGTCGGCTGGACCGGCTTGTTCTTCCTGATTCCCTTCATCAAATTCGGATAATCATTCGTCAAAACCAACTGACGAACCAGCGCCTGCGGGTTCAACCGGTGCCACACTCATCGGTTGAACCCAGGACCACGAAACGACGCAATCACTTCTTGTCTGCAATCAAATTTCGCTACGGGGTATTCTAAAGCGCCGTTCCCCTCCGCTACGTGACCAGTAATGCGGCCCGCGCAAATGCCGGGAGCAGTTCGTCGACATATTGCCGAACCAGTTCGATTGGTCGCTCGAGCAATGATTTCTCGCGCTGGTACTCGGTGATCAGATTCACCAACGCTTCTCTGTCGCGTGTGCCGTCGAGATGCGAAAGAATGAGTCGCGATAGTTCGCCGAGTTCAGCGCTTTCAAGTCGCATGTTGGTCACTTTCGAGCCGCGTCGCGCGCAGAGTCGCGCATACGAGCTCGCGACCGGCGTGGCGCTGACAACGTTGGTGAACTTCGGTTTCGACAGCGAAAGATCGACCAGTCCCGACGTATAGCAATTCAATTGCCGCGACGCCAACGCGGTGGCGTCGGCTTCGGTCGGCGTGCGGCCGAGCAGGGATGCGGCTTCGTGCAGAAGCGTGTCAAACGTCACGGGCATCGGCCACATCTGCCCCAGATACGTCATCGCCGCTTTCATGAGCGGATCGTGCGTGGAGAGCGCCGGTCCGGCGGCACTGCGACGAAACTCCTCCGGCTGATTCGACATCAGATCATGCTCTTTCGAGAGATTCTTCGCCGATGAAGCTAGATGGCACTGCCGTAGGGTTTGGGGACGAAGGGTGAAATCGGGTTTGAGGCTTGAGCGGCAAATCAACGACTGGCGAAACATCCGATTGCGAAGGAAGTCCATGTACTGCTCCATGTGCAGCAGATCGGGGGAGATCTTTCGCAGCGTCTGTTCAACTTCTGTACCGAATCGGGCGGCCATCATCACCGCAATCTGTGCTTCACCCAGGTATTGCAGATCGTGCTCCGCGCAGCGCTGGGCAAACTGGTGGAAATAAAGCGGCTCGTTGAACTCTTCGAGATGTTCGTGGAGCAAGTAGGTGTCCGGCACCTGCATGAGCAGCGCCAGTTCCTGTCGAAACAGTGCGCCGTAACCACCGTCAGCGTCGAGCGTTGATATTGTGAGGAATGCGAGCAGGGCGCGGGATTGCCGTATGCGCACGGCGGGATCGGGAAAGTTTTGGGTGTGGTACCAGAGCATCTCGCGGATCGCGCCGCGGGCGTGCCAGCCGGGATAGGTGTTGTAGCTGATGTATGCGATGCCATGCGGGGCGAGATGGCGCTGGCAGACCTCGAGAATCTTCTGCTGCACAACCGACGGCACCCAGGAATAGACGCCGTGGGCGAGGATATAATCAAACTCGCCGGCGTCGCGCGGGAACTGCAGAATATCCTGTTGCTCGAGCCGGATATTGACGATGCCGAGAGCGCGCAGCGTTTCATTCCCGTCTGCGATTTGACGGGCTGACAGGTCGATTCCTAGGAACGTGCTCTCGGGGCTGCCGATCGCCATCGGTACCAGGTTTCCGCCGGCGGCGCAGCCAAGTTCGAGTACGCGACAGTGATCCGGGTGAACGGGATTCAAACCAAAGAGCGTTGCGATTGTCGCTAGCCGGTCGGGTTGCGTCTGTGGAAACGCGCCGACGGAGTAGGGCACCTCATCGTACGAATTGACGCGCACCTGCGGCGACAGATCGTCGCTTTTTGACTGTTGCTCGGGCGCGGTGATCGACATTCACGGATGCCTAGGTGATGACGTCGTCCACATCGGCAAGCAGAACGATGACGCCACCGATCACGCCTCCGCCCTCGCCGCCGCCATTACCCGGGGCGCCGATGAGGCTGTTTTCCATTTCCGTGGCGGCGTTGATATAGCCAAGCAATTCGGCCTTGAGGTCTGAATCGCTCACCTTGTAGGAACTGATCAACACGTCTTCGAGTTTGATCTTCAGATACTCGATATCGCCTTTGTTGGAACCCTTATTGGTCTTGGCGATCGTGTCATCGCCGAGTTTCAGGAGACCGCCTTCGACATCAAGGAAATCGTCGGTGAGCTTGTGGAAGACGAGCTCGACTTTGGAGTCGACTTTCGCGCCGGCGCCGAAGAGCTTGTAACTCTCCCACAGGTCGCCGGCGGTTTTTTCGAGCTTGATCTTTTGCGCATAGAGCGGGTTATTTTCGCCGGTGCCGCCGAAATCGCTGATGAGCTTGTCGAGCTTCAGGAGCTCGTCGTTGTACGCGCCTAAGGCTTTGTTGTATTTAATCCCGGTCACTTCGCCTTTGATCAGATCGTCGGCGAACTTGAAGAAGATCGTGTCGATCTTGAGCAGACTATCGGTGAGCTTGTGTGAGAATTGGTTCAGTTTGACCGCATTGACCCCTTCGAGCGAACCGGCCGCCTTATAGAGGGCGAGTCCGTTTGCGAGAATGGAATCCGTCGCGCCTGTCGTGCCGATGCTGGCCTTGAGCAACGTCGTCACTATTGTTTCCGGCGCCGGAGCCGGCACTTCGACACTGGCCGACATGAGCAGGCGGTCCCCAAGCGATTCAACTTCTGCCAGGCATGGCCGTTGTGAATCTCCAGTTTGATTGGGGGTTGAGAGCAGATCACGAATCGTCAGACGAGGTGCGAGCCAGTGCCACGAACTCTTGAGCGACATGTTGCCTCCTGAATCGGGCCATAGTGTCGCAGCCGCGATTAAAGGAAGTCAATTACAAAGGCTCGGAAACCAGTTCCATTCTTTGGTTTCACGAGTCTCCAATCTCAACATGAACGAGAGAGGTTCTGCCGCGGTCTATTTTGGTTTGGACATGGTGAGCAGCCGCGATTTCGCGATCCGTGTGATCAACGCATAAGGAATCGGCTCATCCAGCGGAAATCGTAAGTTCCCCTTCTCGCCTCGGTATTGTGCCAGCGCTTTCAGCAGTGCCGCGTCCCCGCGTACCGGCGGATAGATGCCGATGTGCGCCTTGAATGCCGCGTAATAGATCAGCGTCCTGGGCGCAAAGAAAGCCGGCATGCGGTAGCTGATACGCTCGGTCGCTTGCGGCGCGGCTTTCTTGATCGTCGATCGAATCTTCTTCAGAATCGCCCGAACTTTTGGCGGGTGCGAAGAGATGTACGCATCGATCGCGGCTGAATCAGGTATGGCTTTGGAGGTTTTGGCCATTTCGATTCGGTTTCGAAATTACGGTTTCGTTTCAAGCAGATTGACGATTGCCTCGACCTGGGCCGGATCATTGAAGACGCGCCTTGCGGCGCGGAGGCGTTCCTGCCAGTAGAGGCGGACGCGTTCGCGTCCTTCGCGGCCCCCTTTTTGGCGAAGCCGGTCGAGCATCGCTTGCTCGCCGCGGGTGAGTTTGAGCTGGTTGTTTTCGTCGAGGGATGGCGATTTCCGCGGCAGTTTGGTCGGCTGAGCGTGCAGCTTCGCAAGCTTCCGGCGGGCGTAGTCGAGGGCGCTGAGGCCGGTTTGATCGATCAGTGTCGCGTCAGCACCCGCCTTGAGTAATGCTCTGACCGTGCCCGCACTCGGGCACGACCCGCGAATATTCACGATCAGCGGCGTTCGTCCTTTCGGCGTTGTGCAATTGGGGTTGATTCCCCACCCCAGCCGCTCGGCCACCAAGTCCGTGTCGCCACGCTTGGCCGCCATGCGAAGCAGCTTCTCAAACTGCTTGCGGTGCTTGGGATCGCGAACGAAGTCTTCGAAGGAATCCATGACGTGATGCCATTGTAATGGAGTCGATCGCCAAACCCCACCTCGAAAGCCTGTTATGGCTTCAGCAGACGATGAATATCGGTCGGGAATTGGGTTACGCGGTCGCTTGCGTCAGTGATACGACCCTCATAGACTGCCAAACCTGTTCGTAAGCCCGACTCTCGGCGTGCGAACGGTGCTTATGGCTGATCCGCAAACCCTGTTTCCGAACGCATTTGGCTCCCTCTTGGCCGAGTCCGCAGAGCCTGCGAGCTCGTCGATCGTTGGCATGCCGGTGGCGGCGGGCGCGATCGTTGCTTTGGCGGTGGTGGCGGCGCTGGGAACCTGGCTTTTGCTCCCCGGACCACGGGAAATTGCGGTTCGCCGGATCGGCGGAGTAATCCTGTCGGCCGCGACCCTAATCTTTAGTGCTTTGCTCGTCCGGTGGACCGCCAGCCAGGGCGGCATGGGCGTGTTTTTCTGGTTCTTCTCGGCCGTCGCACTCTTCTCCTCCATTCGCGTCATTACGCATACCAAACCGGTCTATTCGGCCCTCTATTTTGTACTCACGGTTTTCGCCTCGGCCGGACTGTTTGTCCTTATGTGGGCAGAGTTTATGGCCGCGGCGCTGGTGCTGATTTACGCCGGCGCGATCCTCATTACTTATGTGTTCGTGATCATGCTCGCCAGCGAGGTAAAAGCCGTCGCGGGGGATGTGGCCGCGGAGCATGACGCGATCAGTCGTTCGCCATTTCTTGCATCGGCCGTCGGGTTCGCATTTGCAGGGCTTCTGGTCTTCCTGATCCTCGATCGCGGCGAGATTCCGAAGCACATGACGCAAGTGACGACTTCCCATGTTGTCAGTGAGGCGTCGGCCCCGGCATTGGGCCAGGAATTGATCGAAAATCATGCCCCGAGCATCCAGTTGGCGGGCATTATTCTGACGCTGGCGATGGTCGGCGCGATCACGCTGGCCCGGCGTCGCGTGATCGTCAGCGATCATGACCGCCGTCTGGCCGCGAGTGACACGCTTGTCACCCCGGGAACGCCGACCGACGACAATCCGCATTCCATCCCGGTGTACGGCACGACCAATCCCCGTCAAAAGGCGTATCCGGAGAACTGATCGAATATGCCGGACATCTTTACCAACATCGCTTTGCAGCACTACCTGGTGGTGGGCGCGCTGATGTTTTCGATCGGCCTGGTCGGCTTCATGTGCCGCCGGAACCTGATCATCATGTTCCTCTGCTCGGAACTGATGCTGCAAGGTGTGGCGATCAACTTCATCGCGTTTGGCGCTTACTGGCACAAGCTCGGCGGGCAGGCGTTTGTGATCTTCATTCTCGCGGTCGCTGCGGCAGAAGCGGCTTTGGCGCTGGCGATTATTGTGTTGCTCTTCCGCCAGAAGCATTCGGTGGATTCGCAGGCATTCAGGGAGTTGCGCGGATAAATGGATTTCGTCATCCAACATTCTTATCTGATCCCCCTCCTCCCGCTGATCGGCGCGATCATCGCCGGATTGTTTGGCGCGCGAACGCTGAAACAGCAATCGCACTGGCCGATCTGGCTGGGCGTCGGCGCGTCGGCCGTGATGGCGCTGGTGCTGCTGGCGGGGATGGCCGGCGAACATCACGAAAACGGGCTGCTGTTTTTCAAAAGCCACTGGTTCGATTGGATCGTCGCCGGCGACGAGAAGTCCGGCATTTTCAATGCCGCCGCCGGGGCGTTTCTTGATCCGCTCAGCTCGGTGATGCTGGCCGTCGTCTGCGGCATCGGGTTCCTGATCACCGTCTTCGCCAAAGGCTACATGCAGGGAGAAACCGGGTATTTCCGGTTCTTCGCGTATCTCGGATTATTCATCTTCGCGATGACGATTCTTGTCATGGGCGACAACTTGATCGCGCTCTATCTCGGCTGGGAAGGCGTGGGTCTCTGCTCCTACCTGCTGATCGGCTACTACTACGAAAAGCCGGCAGCCCGCGAGGCCGCGAAGAAGGCGTTTATTGTCAATCGCATTGGCGATTTTGGGTTTGCGATCGGCATCTTGCTCACCTTCTACAGCTTCGGCACGGTGAGCTTTTTCGGAGAAGGCCCGGGCACAGGAACCGGCTTCCTCGATAAAGCATTGGCCGTGGCCACCAGTGGCGCTACTCAGGATTGGGCATTCAAAGCCATTCCGTTCTTCCTCATGCTCGGCGCGTTCGGTAAGAGTGCACAGTTCCCGCTCTATGTCTGGCTGCCGGATGCGATGGAGGGCCCGACGCCGGTCTCCGCGCTCATCCACGCCGCCACGATGGTGACGGCCGGCATCTACATGATCGTGCGGCTCAGCTCGCTCTTCGTCGGCAACACCTGCGCGATGACGCTGATTGCCGTGGTCGGCGCTTTCACCGCGATCTTTGCCGCCACGATCGCACTGCGGCAGACCGATCTGAAAAAGGTCTTCGCATACTCCACCGTCAGCCAACTCGGATTCATGTTCGTGGCAGTGGGCGTGATCGCACCGACTGCGGCCGTGTTCCACTTGGTAACGCACGCGTTTTTCAAAGCATTGCTGTTCCTCAGCTCCGGCGTCGTCATGCACGCTACCGGCGGCGAGCTCGACATGAACAAAATGTCGGGGATGAAACACAAGCTCCCCAAGACGCGCATGCTCATCCTCATCGGCTGCCTGGCGCTCGCGGGCTTCCCGCTCTTCAGCGGCTTCTGGTCGAAGGACGAAATCGTCCACGCGGCCGGCATGAAGTCGATCCTGTTTACCATCGTCCTCCTTCTCACCGCGGTGATGACGGCCTACTACACGTTCCGGCTTTACTTCCGCGTCTTTGAAGGACCTGAAGTGGTGCCGCATGGTGCGCATGGTCATCACGATGCCGAAGGGGACCACGCGGCCGAACATCATCACAATCACGAGCCGGCCTCGATGATGCTGCCGCTGTTTATTCTCGCGATCGGCGCTGTGTTTGCCGGCGTTATCAATCTGCCCTTTACGCTCGGTTTGCACGACCACTCGCTCGGCCACTTCCTGGCGCAGAGCCCGTCGTTCAGCTATGCCGCGAAGATCGCTGAAGTAGTGAACGGACCACTGTCGGATACCCAGCGCGAAGGCCTCGGCCTTGAAGTCGTGAATCATGAAGTTGAAGTGGCCCCGCTGATCATCGGCGGCGCGGCCGCGATCATCGGCATCGCGCTGGCGTATGTGCTTCATCTGCAAAACCGTCAAAAAGCCGGCGAGCTTGCCAATACGTTTGGCGTCGCCGCCCGAGTGCTCGACGCCAAGTATTGGGTCGACGAGTTGTATCAGGGGCTGATCGTCGAGCCGCTTCGGGCACTGGGGCGATTGCTCTGGTGGTTTGATCGTGTTGTCGTCGGCGGCGTTGTGTTTACCGTCGGCGTGATTCCGCAACTCCTCGGCGCCGGACTCAAGTTCGGCACCCAGCGGGGTTACCTGCAGGGTTATGCCGTGAGCATGCTGGCGTGCCTGGCGTTGATCCTGTTGTGGATGTTTATGTGAGCCCTGACTAATTGAGCTAGTTAATGCTGCAATCGACCGCGTTATTTCTCCTGATCGTCTTCCCCTTCGCCGGGGCATTGTTCGCGGCGATGCTGCGCCCGGCGCAGGTGGCGCGGACATGGGCATTGCTTGTCTCATTTCTCACCTTCGCAATGGTGCTGGTCGTGGCGTCGGGTGTTGGCGAACATGCGGTGACGTGGGGCATGGAGCCCGGCGTTCCGAACCCGCTCTCGCTCACCTCTATCGGCACGGCCGTGAAGCTGCGGTGTGACGGCATCAGCCTGTGGCTCGCATTGCTCACCGCGTTTGTCACGCCGCTGGTGGTGATGTCGGTCGGGCCTTCGATCCAGAACCGCACCAATGCCCGCTGGTTTTACACATGGGTGCTGGTGCTGCTCGGTTCGCTGCTCGGCACATTCATCGCCGCAGATGGACTGCTGTTTTACTTCTTCTTCGAGCTCACGCTCGTCCCCAGCCTGTTTATGATCGTCATCTGGGGCGGCGCTGATCGCCGCGAGGCGGCCGGTCGGTTCTTCATCTATACGTTTGCCGGCTCGATCTTCCTGCTCATCGGCCTGCTCTATCTCGCGGCTCATTCCAGCAGCTTTGAGATCGCCGATCTGATTTACACCGCCCAAAACAAGCTCACCTCCGATCAGCGTAAATGGGTCGGTCTGGCGTTCCTCGTCGGCTTTCTGGTGAAGACGCCGGTCTTCCCGCTGCATACCTGGCAACCCTTGGCGTATGCCGAAGCGCCGAACGCCGGTGCCGCACTGATCGCGTCGCTGATGAGCAAACTCGGCACCTACGGCCTGCTCCGACTCACGATTCCCATCGCATTCGTCGGCCCGTCGCACAATGGCGGTATCGCTCAGGTCGTTATCGCACTTTGCCTCATCGGCATCATCTACGGCGGCCTTGTCGCGTGGGTCCAGAAGGATGCCGTGCGGCTGATCGCGTACTCGTCGATGTCGCACCTTGGCCTCTGCGTGCTCGCGATATTCGCGGCATTGCCGGATGGCGCGGCTTCGACGCTCAGCCTCCAAGGCGCGGTGATGTACATGGTCGCTCATGGGCTCTCCACTGCCGCTTTGCTGCTGGTTATCGGGATGATCCAGGCCCGCACCGGCACGCGAAACCTCAATGAAATCTCCGGGCTCTTTGCCAAGATGCCCGTGCTCGGCACGCTGCTCGTGCTCTTTACGATGGCTTCGATCGGCCTGCCGATCACGTCAGGCTTCGTCGGCGAAATCCTTTCGCTGCAGGGCGTGATGAATGGGCTTGGGCTTGGTGTGACTCTGCTGGCCTCGGCAGGGGTTGTGCTCGGTGCAATCTACATGCTGCACATGGTCGCCAAGATGGGCTTCGGCCCGTTGCGGGCGCCGGAATCGGCTCAACTCATCGATGTCGGCCCGCGCGAGCTCACCGCTCTATTGCCGCTGGCGATTGCTGTGCTGGCGGTGGGCATTGCTCCGAAGCCGATTCTCGATTCGTTCAAGAATGATGTCGCTGTGATGGCCAAGTGGTCTCCGGAAGTTCATAAGGACACGGGCGCATCGCGTGATGAGGGCAGTTATTTCGGGCCGTAAGTTAGAAAGCATCGTTTCATGAATCTGCTGCAACTGATCATCCCCGAACTCATCCTGCTCGCCGCCGCGGCGGTGCTGTTTCTGATGGGCGGTTCCAATGCCCCGGCCACGCGGAAGCTCGCACCGGTTGTCGCACTCGCGGCTCTGGTCGCGGCGTTTTTCGCATCGCTCAAGAGCGGCAGCAATCTTGCGGTTCAGCTTGATCCCACTGGCTCGATCGCGGTCACCAGTTTTTCCATCTACATCCAGACGATCGCGATCGCCGTCTCCACGATGTTTGTCCTCCTTGCCTGGCCGAGCAGCAATGACGGCGCGGGGAATGATTCGATCAACTTCAGCACCGAAACCAGCGAATACTTCGCGTTGCTCCTCCTTTCCGTCACCGGCATCTGCATTGTCGCGGCGTCCAACTCGCTGGCGATGCTGTTCCTCGGGGCCGAGCTCTCCAGCATCCCGACCTACATCATGGTCACGATGTCGCGCCCGCAATCGCAGGCACAGGAAGCCGGCGTCAAATACTTCTTCCTCGGCGCTGCCACGGCGGCACTCATGCTGCTGGGGATGAGCTATCTCTTCGGCGTCACTGGCGAGATGCAGCTCACAGCCATCAAGAGCACGCTCCGCGCCCAGATGATCGCCGGCACCGTCACCAGCCCGATGCTGATCCTCGCGATCACGCTGCTGGTCATGGGCTTCCTCTTCAAACTCGCCGCCGCTCCGCTGCACTTTTATGCCGGCGACGTTTATCAAGGCGCTGCCACACCGGTCACCGCCGCCATCTCGTTTATCCCCAAGGCCACAGGAATTGCGGCGCTGATTAAAGTGCTCGATGTCGCCGGCGCGGGAACATGGAATCTTGATCCCAAGCTCATCCGCATGATCTGGATCATCGCGGTGCTGACGATGAGCGTCGGCAATGTGCTGGCGCTACTCCAATACAACGTGAAACGTGTCCTGGCTTACAGCTCGGTCGCTCACAGCGGCTATCTGTTGGCAGGGCTCGCGGTGGTGGTGGGACACACGACGACGCCGGCCTTGCGGTCCGACGCCCTCGCGGCCGTCGCGTTTTACCTGCTCGCGTATGGCGTCATGAACGCGGCAGCGTTCGGCGTGCTCGCGATGCTGCCCTCCAAGATCAAAGAACCCGCCCGCACTGCTGAGACGTATGACGATCTCGCCGGCACCGGGTGGAAGCATCCGGTCCTCGGCGCCTGCATGGCCATCGGCTGCTTCAGCCTGATCGGCATTCCATCCACCGTCGGCTTCCTCGGCAAGCTCTACCTGCTCAAGCCCGCGATCCTCGGCAGCGATCTGATCCATGTCGCCGATGCCGATCACGCCAAGGGCGATTCGCTGCTGATGTGGCTGGCGATCATCGTCATGGTCAACGCCGCCATCTCCGCCGGCTATTACCTCAAGATCGTGGCGACAATGTGGTCCAAATCCGATCAGCCGGAACACGAAGCGCCCGTCCTCCAACCCTGGCCGGCCAAACTCGCGACCGCGATGTCTGTCATCGCCACCCTCGCGATCGGCCTCGCCTTCCCGCTCGCCGGCTACCTCTTCAACGTCGCCAAAGCCGCTGCTGCCACGTTCTCGGTCGCGGCGCACTGATCGCACTGCTTTGATCACGTTTAAGCCGCGCGCAGTTTGATCGGTTGAGCCTCCAACTCGTCATTTGCTGTCGCTCGCGTCAGATCGTATTTCCCCGCTGACTCAAGCCTGTATCCGTCACCCCAGCCGGCGGCAATTGGATTCTTGCGGCCGGCTAGCGGTGGGCGTAGCGATATTCTCGGCCACCGTTTGCGAGCGATCTCGTGCTTTGCAAAACAAATTGGTTGAACGCTTTTACCCGCAATCGCTGCGCAATGGCTGGCGGATTAGTGATTATTGAACCTGGCGCTAAGATTCGGTTACTGCATCCAACGCGCGGTCAAAAAACTGTATCAATCCGCACTCGAACGCCGAAATATTCAAAACGCCCGTGAGAGGATTTAGTCAGCGACGGGCACAAGCAAAATGCTGCGGGTCATGGACGGCCTGAAGAGAATATGACGGGTGTTCGCCGGAGGATGACGGTGATCATTCCGATGTTTCTGTTGCGCCGCCCTGAAGCATGGTCCCTATGAGCGGCAGTTTTTTGGGTAACTCGATGAGTACCAAGGTTAGAAGGAGATTTGAAATGACCGACCGCAAGATGATTTTGCCGGCTCTGGCTGGCGTAATGGGATTTAGCGCCGTTGTAATGGCCGCCGATCCCACCCCTGCCGAGCTGCGTGAGCAGATCGAGGCGCTGCAGACACAGATCACAAAGATCGAAGCTCGCCAGGCCGCCGCTGCCGATCAGCAGGCAACAATGGCAAAGGTAATGAACGACGCTGAGGCGCGCAGCAAGCTGTTTGATACCAGCGGCGTGACCGCGGGCTTCAATGCGGATAAAAAATTCTTCGTCGGCTCCGCCGACGGCAAGTTCACGATCATGCCGATGTTCCAGTTCCAGATTCGCAACGCCACGACTTTCCGTGACGGCGCGGCTCCGGACGGCGAAGATGACTGGCAGAACGGCTTCGAAATCCGTCGCCTCAAGTTCGGCGTCGAAGGTAATGCATTCGGCAAGGAACTGGGTTACTTCATCCGCTTCGTCAGCAACCGCAATGGCGGCGCTGTGACGCTGGAAGAAGCCTGGGCCAGCTACAAGATGAGCGACACCACGACCGTCAAGGCCGGTCAGTTCAAGGACCCGCTCAACCGTGAATCGCTGACCAGCTCGACGCGCCTGCTGGCGACCGATCGCAGCTATGTCGCTGACACGTTCTTCTTCGCCGACAACTACGTCCAGGGCATCAGCCTCGCTTATGCCGACGGCCCGCTCTCGGCGACCGTCGCGTTTCATGATGGTGCCGGCAACATTAACAACAACTTCCAGGATCCGCCCACGGGCTCCGACGCCAACTACGGCTTCGCAGGCCGTGTTGATTATGTGATCTTCGGTGACGGCAAAATCCTGAAGGATTTCAGCGGCGTTCGCGACAAGGGCGATGCCCTCGTGATCGGCGCCGGCGCTGATTACACCGAATCCGAGCACACCGGAAGCGGCACGACGAACACGATCCTCGCCACCGCCGACGTGCTCTACAAGACCGGCTTTGGTCTGTCGCTCTACGGTTCAGTCAACGGCCGCTTTAATCGCGGATCGACGATCGATGATTCCAACGACTGGGGCGTCGTGCTCCAGGCCGCTTACGCGATCGACGAGCACCTCGAGCCGTTCGCTCGTTACAGCTACACCTCGTTTGACTCCGCGGTTCCCACCGGGTTTGACGACGCTGTGAATGAAATCACCGTTGGTGCCAACTACTTCCTGCATGGCCACAACGCGAAGTTCACATTCGATATGACCTTCCTGCCGAACGGTGCACCGTTCGCCGACAATGGCGCGAACATTCTGGTCGAAGACGACAGCGAATTCGTCTTCCGCGGCCAGTTCCAATTGGCACTGTAAAGCTCCACAAGAGCCATTACATCTAAATGACGCTGCAGGCCGGGACACAATCCCGGCCTGCAGCTTTTTTGTTTGTTGCCTGACGACCTATCATTAGGGCTTATGCCTTTGAGCCGTTATCAGAAAACCAAACGCATCTTCCTTGCCGCCGCCGTCCTGGTGTTCGCGGTGGGCATGTCCGGCGTCGCGTGGGCGTGGTTTTACGGCGGCAACATGGCCCGGGAAATCATTCAAACGAAGCTGCAGGCGATCGTTTCAGGACATCTCAACGCACGGCTCGACATGGGCCAGGTGGAATATGACTACCCACTTGGCGTGGTCGTGAGTGATGTTCGTCTCGTTTCCACGGTGGAAGGGGAGCCGCAGATCACACTGGCCTCGTTCCGCCAACTCCGCCTCCAGCTCGACAAGCTCCCGATGTCCGAAGGCCCGCTATCAATTCGACATATTGAGGTGGACGAGCCCACCATCACCCTGATTCGCGACGATGACGGCTTCGTGGCCGTTCGAAAACTGGTGCGCGACTCGCATGACGCGCAGAAAGCAAAGGCGCCCAAGCTTTCAGACGTGTTTCACCTGCGTCATCTGAAGCTGAATGAAGCGCGCGTGGAATATGTGGACCGACGTCTGAAGAACTCGGTGCCGCTGGTTTGGGAACATCTCAACCTGAAGCTCGACAGTAAGCCCGCCGACAATGACGTGCATACATTCAACTTCAATGGGGCGGCGGGTGATCTGGCGAACGTGGCGACATCCGGAAGCATTGATCTGGACCGGATGGTCATCAGTCTCGATCAGTTCAAACTGGATGCATTGATCACCGGCAACCAGCCCAACAGCCCGCTTCCGCCGGCGATTCAGAAGATCATGGCTCAGTTTGGTGTGTCGGGGAGCACGCAGCTAACGGCCAGTGGGTGGGTGCCGCTGCGGGATCTGAAAAACTCGAAGATCGATGCCACCTTCACCATCACCGATGCGGCGGCGGTGCTGCCGGATTCGAAGCGGACGATTTCGCGATTGGGCGTAGAGGTGGCGCTGCAACTCAACGGATCAAATGTCTGGGGCCGGGTCAGCCGGCTCGCCGGGCTGACTACCTATTTTGCGGCAAGCGTGCAGCCACTTGAGTTTACGGCCAATCTGGATGATCGGAGCTGGAATGCTTCGGAACTGCGGGCCGCGATCGTCTACCGGCCGAGTATTGCCCCTGAATCCTGGAAAACCCAGCCGGCGACGCTCGAACTCGTTGCCGCCCGGCGGTCGGGTCCGAGCACGGATCCAATGGAGATTTCGCTCGACGGAACAAAGCTCACGCTCGACGCGATGAATCAGCAAATCGCGCTCAATGGCACGGTGCGCATCGACCGCTCCGCGATTCGAGTCTCCGAAGCTAAAGCGAGCGGCTTCGGCGGTACAGTGGTTGCCCAGGGGATGTTTGATCTGACGAGCCATCAATCGGATTTCAAGTTTCAGATTCAGCGAGTGGATGTGGCGCCGATCCAATTGCTGTTGACACCCAGCGAAAAAGACCCGTTCGCCGGCAATATCACCGGCGAAGGCCGCATGGAGATGTTTGAGGATGAGCTTTCGACGCTCGTCATCAACGGCGGCACAATTCACCTTCGCGACGCCAAGCTGGGCGGTGGCGGGATACTGGCCGGCATTGCCAAAGGGCTGGGCGTTGGCAAGGAAGATGTCGCCTCTGAAAAAGCGGACGCACAATTTGCGCTCAAGGATTCAACCGTGAATTTCGAACGCTTCTCCGTTCGCACCAAGTCACTGAGAATCGTCGGGCGCGGCACCCTCAAGTTTGATCAATCACTTGACCTCAACGTCTACGCGGCATCGGGCGGCGATTGGGGGAAAGATGTGAAGGAAACAGGGATCCCCGTGCTGAGCAAGCTCGGCGGCGCGATCCTGTCGGGCACGCAGACCGTTATCAACGGCGTGAGCAGCCAGGTGTCGGCGATGCACGTCACCGGGACAATTCAGAAGCCAAAGGTTCTCCCTGATCCGGCCCCGATGCTCACTGACCCGATCAAGAATCTGTTTAGCGGAGACGAGGAGAAATAAACATCAGGTTTGTGATGCCGCTGCGTTTGCGAGCGGCTTCCGCGGCGGCACATTGAAAACACGATTCAGAATTGAATTGATTAGCGGCTGGAGACGCACTTCCAACATGTACGCGATCGGAATTACGATCACGATGCAGACGCACATCACGAGTGCATTTGGCAGGTTCGCGAAGTGATGTTTCGCTGAATAAAAGATGGGTACATGAATAATGTACAACGCGTAGGTTAGAGGCGCGAGCAGTGCAAACGGGCCGAGAATGAAGCGGAATCCGACAAAACGGATGCGATACCAGGTTAAGCCGATGATCACGAAGAGGGTTGCCGTCGCGAAATGGCGGAATTGAAGCACGGGATCAATTCCCAGGCGAATCGGTTGTTTGTGTGTCACCACATTGATCACGGGCAGTGACCAGAGCGCCGTCAGCAACGCAAGAAGTGCGAGCGTCGGGAACTGTCGCCGCCAGGTCAGGCGCCCCGTGATCGAATATTCGCGGGAGAGTTCCACCCCAGTCCACCAGAGATAGAAATATCCGAGAAAAAGGCACGGCGCATTCGGATGCGCCTGGTACGCCAGGAATCCGATCGCGGACAGAGCCGCTACGACATACTTCTGAATCGAGCCCTGATTTCGGAGCATCGTCGCGAGCGGGAAAAACATCATGTAGAACCACCACTCATAGCTCAGGGACCAGAGTGGCGAATTGCCGTAGTAAGTGTCGAACCAGACCCCGCGCTTTAGCGCGCTGTTGTCCTGGAGCATGAACACATTCCCGAAAAACTCCGCCAATCTCGGGAGCAGGAGCGCTCTTTCGCCGATGCAGGCCAGTGCGTACGCCAATACCATGCTCACAATCATGAGCGGATAAATCCGCCGAAATCGGTGAAGGAGATAGGTGCGGAACTTGGGCACCGGCCGTCGTGCCGGGCCTTCGCTTTTGCCGAACGTGGAATAGTGAATCACGAAACCCGATAAAACGAAAAACAGCGTGACAGCTTCCTGTCCGAGCGAACTGAAGATGCCCAAGATTCCTGCGCTGAAAAACGCCGCATGATTGGCCACCACCAGCGCTGCCGCAAATCCCCTGACGGCTTCAAGCTTGCTCAGCCGCTTTGCGTCGGAGGCCATGGGTTGGTCCGTTTCATGATCGAAATGAATTGGCGTTGGCGCCGAAGCCTACATCGGCTCTTGCTTGACCGTCTCGTCGTAGATGCGGAGCAGCTTTTCTTTGTCGAAGATCATTTCCTGGCGGGTAAGGCCGACGATGTCGTAGACGCTGGTGAGCTCGATGGCGTCAACCGGGCAGGCCTCTTCGCACATGCCGCAGTAGATGCAGCGGAGTTCGTCGATATCAAACTTGACGGGATACTTTTCGCGATCGGCCCAGGGGCTTTCGCCGCCATCGATATGGATGCAGTGGGCCGGACAGGCGGTGGCGCACATGAAGCAGGCGACGCATTTCACGCGGCCTTCTTCGTCGCGATTCAGCCGGTGCACGCCGCGGTAAGTCTGCTTGAGAATGCCGCCTTCGCCGACGGGCAAATCCTCGCGGCGTTCTTCCGGATATTGAATCACCTTGTGATCGTTCTTCACCACCACGCGAAACATATGCTTCATTGTGGTGCCCAGCCCCTTCAGCACCTGCGGCAGATAAAACTGGTCGCCGAGGGACAGCTTGGGCTCTTCAAGAACGATAACGTCGGAATCCTTCATATTCGCCTGCTAGATTACTTTACCGGGCATCATAGGTCTACCTCCGGCCAATCTTGCACAGCCTCGGACGCGGGCGTGGTACAATTTTTAACGGCTTTGGAGGGGTAGCGGTCCATGCCACATCCCATGAACTGGATCTTCGGCTGGTGTCTGGTGCTAAGCGGGTTCGTCGTCGGGGCGGGGTTGGGTCTCTTTTTCCATCGTGAAGATTTCTGGGGCGGCTACAGCAGCTTTCGCCGCCGGATCGCGCGCCTTGGGCATATCGCACAAGTAATGCTGGGATTATTTAATGTCGTCTACGGCATCTCCCCGTGGCCCACAACGCTTTCCCCCTGGGGGGCTCCGGCCGGTGTGTTGTGGATCGTCGGTGGGGTCTTGATGCCGCTGGTCTGCTTTCTGTGCATCTGGAAGCCGGGATTTCGAAACCTTTTCTTCGCGCCGGTCGTAAGCCTCATGTTGGCAGTGATCTTTACGCTGCTCGGGGGCTTGTGATGAAAATCGGTCTGCTGGCGATGAGCGGAATCCGCTGCTGCGATCCCAAGTTGCTGAAGATGGGGCTCACGCTGCCCGGGTTTGTCGATCGCAGCCAGAAGATAGCCTCCTTACCCAGCCTCGGGCTTCTCTATCTCGCGGCTATGACGCCGACAGGGCACGATGTTCAATACTTCGAGGCCGAAGCCGATCTTAAAGAGCCGCAAGAGATATATGATTGCGATCTGGTCGCCATCAGCACCTTCACCGCTCAGGTAAAAGAGGCCTATGCGATCGCCGACCGGCTCCGCGCTCGTAGCGTGAAAGTGGCGATGGGCGGATTGCATGTCACCGTGCTGCCGGACGAGGCCGCGCACCATGCCGATTATGTCATCATCGGTGAAGGCGAGCGAGCTTGGCCGGCTGTGGTTGATGCAGCATCTCGCGGCGTGAAATCCGCTCGGTTTAATGCCAAAGACTCTCCCGCGATCGACGTCGCTCATCTACCCGTGCCGCGTTACGACCTGCTCCGCGATCGCCCTTACAGCCGCTTCACTGTCCAAACCTCGCGCGGCTGCCCCTGGCGATGTGATTTCTGTGCCAGCACCGTCATGCTCAGCCAGAAATACCGAAAACGCCCCGTGGATCAGGTCATTCGCGATTTGCGCGCGATTATGGCGGTGCGGGAAAACCCGTTCATCGAGTTCGCGGATGACAACACATTCGTTGACAAAGCGTGGGGCCGCCAATTGTGCGAAGAAATGAAACCGTTGCGGCTCAAGTGGTTTACTGAGACGGATATCACCGTCGCACAGGACGAGGCGCTGCTCGATGCCATGCATGATGCCGGCTGCCGGCAGGTGCTGATCGGTCTCGAGAGCCCAACGCGCAATGGACTCTCAGGCATCGAACTACATAACGATTTCAAGGCCCGCTGGTTTGACCGCTACGTTCAATCGATCCACGCGATTCAATCGCACGGCATCACCGTCAACGGCTGCTTCATTCTCGGGCTCGACGGGCACACCACCGGTATTTTCGAACAGGTGCTCGATTTCTCGGTGGAGTTTGGCTTATACGATGTTCAGATCACCTATCTCACCGCGTTTCCCGGCACGCCTTTGTACGATCGCCTGCTACGTGAGAATCGCGTGATCGAGCCGGGCGCGTGGGAGAAGTGCACCTTGTTTGACGTCAATTTTATCCCCACTCACATGACGTCGGACGAGCTGCGCGAAGGAATGTATTGGCTCGGCGAGCGCCTCTACAGCCAGGAATGCACGGCGAAGCGCCGGGCCGGGTTCTTTCAGCAAATGAAATCACGCGGCCGCGAAATCGGCGTGGGTCACTAGATCTTTAGCGAAGGCGTTCACCGGATCGTCGGCAAGCACCGCTTCAACGAGCCGCCGGGCATTGGCGTGTTTACCCAGCCCTTGAAACGCTTGCGCCTGCATGATCTTCGCGTGGATGGTCTGACGGAGTTGAAGATCATCATGAAACAGAAGCATCGTCGGGAGCGACGTGGCGAAGTAATCGATCTTCGCCGGTGTTTGCTCGAGTTCCTGGGCGTATTTCAATAGTTGATTCAGCAGCTTCTCGGCCTGCTTGTGACGACCCAGCTTTTGCATCGACAAGGCGCTGAAATAGGTCATCTCCGAAAACGCCCGCACGCTCATGTCCTGGAAATCCCCTTTAAAGTCGGCCGCCTGCTGCCAGTGGGATTGGGCGGCGGCGTGGTCGTTTAGTTCTGACGACGCCACGCCGAGCCAGTAGTGGATGTCGCTGCAATTGGCGAGCAGGTGCCGGGCTTCGCCGAGATGATGCGGGGCGGAAAGGGCGGTCTGGAAAAGCTCGAGTGCCGCTTCCGGCTCATCACGCTCGAGTGCTTGTCGGCCGAGCGCGAGATAGGTGCGCGTATGCTGACCAAGCGCCTGCCCCTCGCCTCCTTCCCACGGCTGAAACTTGCGGGAATCGAGAATGTGCCGCGCTTCCTCATGTCGGCCGGCATGATTGAGCAAGGCGCAGTATTCGATGGTCAGGTCATCGCGCTGATCGACCAGTGGCCGGTGCTTGGCTAGTTCTGCCAAACGCAGATGAGGGGATTTTTTGACCTGTTTCCAGAGTTGATCGCGTTCATAAAAAAGCCGCGAGTCATTCGGTTCGGCTTTCAATGCGTTTTCATACGCTGTCAGTGCGCCAGTCACGTCGTTTTGCACATTGAAGCGCGCGATCCCGAGATTCCGCCAGGGTATGGCGAAGTTCGTATCGATCGCGACCGATCGTTCCCAGCACGCGATGGCCTCTTCATATCGGCGGCGGTCGTAGTACAAATTGCCGAGGTAATACGGCGCCTTCGAATCGCTCGGATTGGCGTCGATGGCGAACTGCAATATCGCGATCTCTTCAAGCCGCGCGGGGAAGCAATAGTCGGGCGTCGCGTTCGCTGCTGCCTGCAAATCCGCCTGCGGATCGCGACCGCTTCGGTGCGCGAGATAGGCGCGATAGTAGTGCAGCATCGGCTCGCTTCCAGGGGAATCCGCTGGCGTGGAATCCTGAAGCAGGAGCAACGCTTCATCGAAAAGTCCGGCATTTGCGTAATCCAGCGCCAGATCAAACCGCGCCTGCGTATCACAATTGAGCGGATTTCCCGCGATATGCGTGGCCCAGAAATCGAGTGGATCGAGTGCGAGTGTCTGCTTCAGCCACGCGCCAGCCTGATCGAGCTTTCGTAGTCGCCGTAGAACGATGGCCTTGAGGTTCCGCGCATGTAGATGGTCGGTGTCGCGTCGAAGGCACTTGTCCAGATGATCGAGTGCCGAAGTCCAGCGATGATTCATCGAATCGATTTGCGCCAGCGCGAAATGCGCCGGCGCCTGCCATGCGGCATTCCAGCACGCTTTGGAAAATGCGGCGTAGGCCTCGTCAAACCGGTTTTGATAACGCAGCGCCAGTCCCAGTCCGTAGAGCGCTTCGCCGTCTGCGGGGTTGGGGTTGCGGAGCGTGATGCGCTCGAGCGTCTTGCGGAAAAAGTTTTCAGCAATCGCGAACTCGCCGCGATTGAGATGGTGGTTGCCCAGTGCGACATTGCAGCGTGCATCACCCGGATCACGCCGCAATGCCTCCTGCCAATACAACTCGGGAGGCCGGGTCGCATGACGATACTGCGCCAGATGCAGGCCGGTGACATACAACTCATCATTCGAGCCAATCTCCGAAGGTGCGGCCGGCTCCGTTGCCGGCACGGGAACTTCGGTGGGCTCCAAATCCTTTGGCGCATATCGCAATAGCACGCGCTCCGCTGTCCGCACTTCCAGCACGAGGCTCGTTGCATTCAGCCGCTTGTTGATCGGCAGCGTTTCCAGAAACGGTGTAGCTGGCGAAACATCGGCAACCCATTTCTTAAGCGACCGGCCAGTCGTTTGCGTAATCTCGATTTCGAGTTGCTCGTGCGCGGACGTCGTCGCAACATGCACACGCGCCAGCCCCCGCGCGACTTGAAAGTTCACGGCACAATCGATGTTCGCATGATTGGCCGCTCCGATCTCGCGGATCGGATACCAATACTGGCTGAATGTGCGCGTCTCGCCTGGTGCGAGAAATGAGAAATCCGGCTGATTATCCGTAAAAACGCCGGCCATGAGTTCGATGTAGGGTCCGTCGGAATCGGTTAGCAGCCGATCCCACGCGTAGCCGAACTCGTGGTTTCCCCAAGTCCACTGTTTCTTGCCGGGAGAGATGTGGTGGTCGGCCACATGGACGATCCCTGCGCGGGCGGCGTGATCGTAGCCGCCGAAGAAATCTTCCTGCGAGCCCATGCACATGTAGCTGGTGGGGACGGGAATGTTGGCGTACCAGCCGAGATCATTCGGCGCGTAATCGCGCGTTGGTCTGAACTGGCTCGGCAATTCGCTTGCCGGCGTGCCGCGCTCAGCTCGGGCGGCATAGTCAACGCCGTAATAGTGCCCCTCACACCGGGGATAGGTGCTCATCGCCCGCTTGGCATGATCGGCGACATACGAGACATCCGGCGGGAAGAAGCTCTGGTACTTTTCATGCACACGCGTCGCGACGTTGGCCCACCATAAGAAAGTCTGCGTGATCGGCGTGCGATTGAAGAGGCGGGCTTTGAGTTCGATATACGATTTGCCGGGATGCAGGCAGACGCCGTGCATGCCTTTCATGCGCGAGAGCGGATCGTGCTCACTGAGCCAGACGGTGACGGAACCATCTTCATGATTTTTGATATGCCAATCCGCCGGCATAAATGTGCCGGGTCGATGATGTTGCGGCCAATTGAACTCGATGCCCCCGCTGATCCACGGGCCTGCCAGCCCCACTAGCGCTGGCTTGATCACATTTTGGCGGTAGATGAAGTCATACCCATTGGTCTTATCCATTGCGACGTGAATCCGCCCGCCGATCTGAGGCAGGATCATCAGCCGCAGATATTCGTTCTCGATATGGATCGCCTGCCACTCGTGATCCACCTTCTCACTGGCGATGCGGTTGTAAAACGGCAGCGGGTAGATCTTGCCGCTGGAGCCCTGGTAGACGCGCTTCTCCAGGAACATCGGGTTTTTGTCCGGCGCATCGGGAAGATACGTCGTGATGGTCACTGGCTGCGACCATGCTTTGACTGCGCCCGTGCAAGTTGCAGGAGCGGATGGCAATTCAAATCCTCCAGACCGCGTATCTGTCATGCGGAATAGTCTGGCGATCATGTCCGAGAGCGCCCATATCCGATTTAACGATTGACATGGATTATCTTCCGATTCATTCTGGCGTGCTATGCCGATCATGATTCGCGAAGGCTTCCCCCGGCAGCGCCAAGTCGTGCTCCCGCGTCCGGTGGTGACGCAGCAACTCCGCAGCACGCGTGGACAGCTTGTGCTGTCCGACATCGGATACTACCCGCAAGCGCGATATCATTATTTGCAGCGAGATGAGCCGCTTGATCAGATGATTGTGCTCTGCTGCTTGGCCGGGCACGGGTGGTGCGATCTGGACGAGCGAATCGACCGGCCACGCATCGACCGAATCCACCCGAATCAAATTCTGCTGATTCCCGAAGGCAGGATTCATCGATATGGCTCCGATCATCCAGAATGGACGATTTTCTGGTTCCATATTGCAGGAGCCGGTCTGGCCGACCTGAGGCGCATGGTGAACTGGTCGCGTGAGAGGCCGACGATCGATGTGCCTGATATTGCGCCGCTGGCGCTTGGTGCCGAGGAAATGCTCTCCATCTACGAGCGCGGGTATGGACAGCGGTCTCTGGCGACGGTTTCGCTGCTGGCCCATGGTTGGTTCGGTCGCTTTGCGACGTTGGCCGGCCAAACGCGTGCCGAATCGCCGACGGCCGAGCGGCGGGTTGATGAACTTGTCGAAACGATGCGCACTAGGCTGCGCGAATCCCTTTCACTTCGAGATCTGGCAGAACTGGCCGGGCTGTCGACATCGCAGTTCAGCTCCATCTTTCGCAGTCGAACAGGCTATTCCCCGGTCGACTACATGATTCGCCTGCGATTATCGCGGGCGGCGTGGCTGCTCGACTCGACCCAGCTCTCGATCAAAGAAATTGCCGCGGAGGTGGGTTATGACGATCCGCTCTACTTCAGCCGACGGTTTTCGAGTGTCTACCGGACTTCGCCTCGGGCCTATCGCGAGATTAAGAAAGGTTGATCACTTCGCGGAATTCGCAGCTTTGTCCTGGGCAATGAAGTCCTCGCGGAGCGGCGTGAATGTGTCGATCAGCACCGTCTCAGAATCCCCCGTCACACATCCGTGCGGCACATCCCCGGGGAGAAAGATGCTCTCGCCGGCTTTGAGTAGAGTCTTCACCTCCGCGACGTGAAACGTCACCGATCCGCGGGCCACGTACACTTGCTGCTCGTGCGGGTGAGAATGCGTCGGCATCGTCGTATGCGGGGCAATGACGACCTGCACCTGCATCATCTGCTTCCCAACCGCCAAAGTCTGGCGGCGGGCGGAGTCGGAAATGATGATCCAGGGATAAGACATCGCGTTGCTCGCCTACACGACTGGCTGCGGCGTATTTCCGAAGCGGCTGCCGGCGATGTCGAGGCGGCGATTGGTGCTTGGGGCGGGGCCTTTGAGGCCCATGATTCCGACCAGCACGACGCCGAGGACGGCGTTCATGATGAGCATGATGATGGCGGTGCCGCCATCAAGCATCATGTTTTTATTGCCGCCGGTGAAGACGACGATGATGGCGGTGCCGATCAGCATCGCGATGCCGATCGGGATCAATCCGCCCCAGGCCAATCGCATGAGCTGGTCAAAGCGGAATCGCGGCAGGCTCCAGCGAACCCACATGAACGTGAAGAGAATCACGACCGCTTTCCCGAAGAACGTACACATGCGGAGAAAGCAGAGTACCAGGCTGTCGGTCCAGCCGGCCTGGGCGTTGGCGATCTCCGCGGTGCCCGTGATTTTGTGGTAGATCCAGTCCATCCCCGGTGCGTGCCAGCCGCCGAAGAACAGCGCGACGCACACGCAGCTGGTGCAGATCATCCCGGCGTATTCACTCAGGAAAAACAGGGCGAAACGCATCGAGCTGTATTCGGTGTGATACCCGCCGACCAGTTCCTGCTCGGCTTCGGCCAGATCAAACGGGGCGCGATTGGCTTCGGCGTGAATGCAGATGAGAAACAGCACAAACGCCAGTGGCTGGGCAAACACGTTCCATGCCGGAATCATGATCGGCCCGACCTGCCAGTAGCGGGCCTGGCCTTCCACGATCGCGGCCAGATCGAGTGAGCCGAACATCAGCACCACCACCAGCACCGAAAGCCCAAGCGGGATTTCGTAGCTGATCATGTTGGCCGTGGCGCGTAGGGCGCCGAGGAAGGAGTATTTGTTATTGCTTGCCCAGCCGCCAACGACCACGCCGTAGACGGCCAGTGACAGGCTGGAGAGGATGAAGAGCACGCCGATCGTCAGATCCGCGCTCTGGAACCGCCAGCCGGAGATAAAGGTTACAAAGTATTGCTTGCCGCCGTCGCTCAATGCAGTGCGCTGCGATTCCACCGTTTCCACGGCCGTCGGCGATTGCAGAAGTGCGCTGTACCAAGGAATCTCCGGAATCACTGTTTTCTGCACATCCGCGATAATCTTCGAATCCGACTCGCCAGCGAGCTTACTCGATGTGACATCCACGCGGTGCTGTGTCACCTTCGTTCCGCCCCACGGCACGGCCACGAGGCTGACGATGATGGTGAGCATCATCACGATCGGCGCCACGCTGAAGAGAATCTTGTCGACGTGGCTCGGGCGGTAATCTTCCTTCACCAGGAACTTCAGCCCGTCGGCCATCGGTTGACCAAGGCCCCAGAAGTGGAACTTGGGCATGAAGGGCAATCCAAAGCCAAACCCGACGCGATTCGGGCCCAGCCGGTCCTGACACCAACTGGCGACTTTCCGCTCCAGCAGGATCAGATACGCCACCATCCCCATCGACATCCCAAACGCCAGCACGGCGATGTAAATCCACGGGGCCTGCACAAATTCCAGGAATGTAAGGGCGAGCATATTCATAAAGCTTCCCTAATCTATCGATTCGCGGGCGATGCGAAAGTGAGGTCGGGTCGCGAAAGTGAAATGATCGGAGATACGTCAAAATGGTGTTCGTCCTGATCTGATCCAACCACCCAATTGCGCGTGTAAACGAGATTTCAGCATTTCCGGCGTGTCGCAACACGCCTGGCGCGCTTGTTGTGTGATTTGAACCTAATTGAAGGTAAAATCACAAGTTATGTGCGGCGAAGCGCTCGGAAATTATTGCATTTGGTTGCAAAGCGTCGCATCTGCTGCGCTCGAAATCAAAAACCAGTGAATTGTTTCGCTCTCACATATACGTGTGCGTTGGCCGCTTCCACGGGAGCGACATTGAGAGCGAAGGCATGAAACGCCAAGGACGGTGGTGGATCATGTGGGCGGGGAGGTGGTCACGGAAAATCCGGACGGCTCGCGTGCGGAGCGCTCGTCCGCTGCAGGTGAGCATGGTCTGGAACTCGGCGTGGGTTAGTTCTTTCAGCGGAAACTCTGTTGGCCGTGTGGAATAGCGGCGGCCGCCGATCGTGAGGTGGTGCTCGTCTTCGATTATTTCGATTGAGGCATTCGCGAAGAGTTGCTCGTCCGGAAGCCGGACATGTGTGAAAAGCGCTTTGATTTCCAGATAGCGCAGCGCCAGTCCGCCGGGAATGCTGATAACTCTCACGCCATGAAATGTCGTGCCTTCGCTCGATACATTGAACTGCTTCGCAAGCATGACGACCAGGCTATCGACTCCTTCGAGCAGGACGATACACGGCTCGATGAGGTCGATCGCAGTCCATTTTTCGACGCTGATCGGGGCGCGTTTGGAGAGTGGTAAGGTCGGCGGAGCTGCGTTCATGACAATCTCCTGAACCATGGCACGGACGTGGTATTGGAGGCCGAAAATCTGCAAAACTCAAGTCGAAACGACATTTTAGTGTGCCGCGTAGCGATTGATCCAATGAAAAACCCACCGCCAAAGCGGTGGGCATTTCGGGATCGTGTGCGGTGATCGTTACGGGCCGTTCTAGTGGCCGTAGTAGTAGTGGGCCGACGAGCGGTAGTAGATGTCGCCGCCGGGAGGGCACGGCGAGTAGTAGTAGCCCCGCGATGGGTAAACGGCGACCGGCGCGGACTGGTACACAATCGGCGGCTGCACATAGACCGGCGGTGCCACATATACCGGTCGCGGACGTGCAACGATTACGGTCTGCGGCTCGCAATAGACGGGCCGCGGGGCGCTGTAGTAGGCCGGCGTCGAACAGTAATTGCCGTATGCGGGTGCATAAGGAGCGTACCCGCCACTGCTGAAGCCGATGCCGAAATAGCTGCCGCCGCCGTAATAGTTGCTCGACGAGAAACCAAATCCCACGCTCACGCTTGAATGGCTATGGCTGTCGTACGAATGTCCTCCAGACGAATGTCCGTAGTAGCGGGCCCCCCTATCCGCAAATACAGACGACACGCTGGCGAGAATCACGACACTGCTGGCCAATACATGCTTGAACATAAGAACTCCCGTACGTTCATTCAGACAGCGGCCCATGCAGAACGTTAGTCACCAAGGCGGGGCTCAGACCAGAATTTTCGCGAAGTCGGCGTTCTTCGTCTGCCACCACAACTGCTTGTGGTGGTGGATGGTCAGCAAATGCTGCTGGCGGGGGAAAAGGATGGCGAAATCGCTGGTTTCCAGATGATTTAGCAATTCTATGACAATCCGTCGCAGTTTATCGGACTCATCCGGCTCAAACTGTACGGCCGCCGCGTTGGGGCGTTCCAGCAGATGGCCGGGGTCGATGCCGATCTGGTCGAGCGCCGTCGGCAGCCAGGAGCGGTTGCCATGATCGAGCTCGAAACTCCAATGGCTTTTGGGCAACAGCCAAGCCGGACCATCGATCCGGGCCGGCCAGATCGTGAGAAGCTTATCCGCGAGATTCTCCGCGTAAGGTTCGGGAAGGCTGATCAGCGTCGCTGGGAGGTCGACGCGAATCGTCGGGTCGGGAGGCCCGAGCCACCCGACAATCCGCACATCGCTCGCATCCTCATGCGCGAATGCGCCCGAATTGTAGTAGACGCAGCGCAAACCGAGTTCGCGCGTGCGGTCGAGCACCTGTTGATAATCGATGATCCACGCCACGCGGGAAATGGTAGCAGAAACAATTGATTGGGATAAATGCGAGAAATGCGCGTTTTGGGTGCCACATGTCGCGGTACTCCGAGACATGTGCTCCGGTCCGCGTGGTACTGCACAGGTCTGCGAGTACGCCGACCTGTGGCACCAGTGCGCAGGGAGCGCTGGACAAGTCCAGCGGCTAAATGGGATATCGTCGGACTATGATCAACCCGGAGGACCGCAATGTTCAACCGAATGTTTCCCGAGTTACACGTTTCCGATTGCGAGAAGGCCGCACGATTTTTCGAGCACGCGCTGGGATATACGCGTGGGTACACGTTGAAGGAGGAGGGGGTGCTCGACTACGCGGTGATGGATCACCCGGATGACGGGATGCAGCTCACGCTCCACCGGATGCTCCCGCAGGACGAAGTGGCCGCACCCCGGCGCATGCGGCTTTACTTTGAGCCGCACGATATTGTCGGGCTGGTTCAGGATTTACGCGCCAAGGGATTCACGGTCACCGACCCGACGCCGACCGATTACGGTGCGGTCACGGCACAACTGACCGGGCCGGACGGGTATGAGATTGTGTTTCAGCAGTGGGCGAAGAAAAGTTGAAAACGACCATGCGACAGAACACGCCGTGGCACGGGCTTCCGGCCCGTGTTCTAATGCACAAGTGAATTACGGGCTGAAAGCCCGTGCCACGGAAGACAATGAAAACCATCATCACGTATCACTCACCCGACTTCGCAGCGCCGATTGGCGATCACATCATGCCGATGCGGAAGTACCAGTTGGTGGCCGACGCGATCTGGAGTTGGTCGTATGTGACGATCGAGGTGCCGGAGCCCGTCTCGGAACAGGACGTGCTTCGCGTGCATGAGCAGGCCTATGTGGATGCGGTTCGAACCGGACAACCGAAAGCGCTCGCGGAGAGTCAGAAGTTTCCGTGGAGCGAGAAACTCTACCCATCAGTCCTGCTCACCAACGGTGCCGTCTACGCGGCCGCCCGCAGAGCGCTGGTCGATGGATCATCCGCAGCGCTATCGAGCGGCTATCACCATGCTCACGCCAAGCACGGCGAGGGCTTCTGCACATTCAACGGATTGGTCGTCGCGGTTGATCGATTGATCGCTGAAGGGCACATCAAAACCGCGGCCGTGCTCGATATGGATCTGCACTATGGCAACGGCACCGCAATCTGCTGCCGTACGCGGCCGTATCTGAAACAGCTTTCGATCTACGGAAACGACTATTGGGACAACGTGCCGTATAAAGACGTGAGCAAGCGTCATCACGAAGACGGCCCTAACCACTTTTCCGCGGCGTTGCCCGCCGGTTGCGATGGAAAGACGATGTTGCGAATCATGGCCGAGAATTTGCCGAAACTGATCGAAAACGGGAAGCCCGATCTGCTGCTCTATCAGGCCGGCGCCGATCCTTATCTGGAAGACCCGTACAGCCCGCTGAATCTCGATCTTGACGATTTGCAGGAACGCGATCGCGTCGTGTTTCAGTTCGCGAAGGACAACCAGATCCCGATCGCGTGGGTGCTGGCCGGCGGGTATACGGAGGATGTGAGCAAAGTGGTGGGGGTGCATGCGAATACGTTTGTCGCGTGGAGCGAAGTCTTTGCGTAATGCCGGAGTTGCTCGATGGCGACTTGGAAAAATAAAAGCCCGGGTGATCTTTCGGTGGAGTTGTCGGAAGTGTCGTCGGGTGATGTGACGGCGGCAGTCGAATGCGCGGCAAGGGAAAGATCAAAGTGGGGCGAATCATCGCTGGATCACCGGTGCGAGGCGCTGAAAGCCGCGCAGGCTGGTTTGACTGAAAAGAAGGACTCGCTGGCGCACGGCATCGCTCTTGAGACGGGTAAACCGATTAAGGAAGCCGCCGGGGAGATTGCCGCAGTGATCGCGAAAATTGATCTGGCGATCGCGGACGCGCGAAAATATCTCGCGGAGGAATCGTTCAACGACAACCCGCACGAGAACAGCGTCCGCCGCCGGCCACGCGGCGTGGCGGCCGTGATCGGGCCGTTTAACTTTCCGATTCATCTGGCCCACGGCGCGATCGTGGCCTATCTGCTGGCCGGGAATACGGTCGTCTTCAAGCCATCTCCGCTGGCCGCCAATGTCTGTGCTCAATACGGACGAATCATGACTGACGCGCTCGGCCCCGCATTCCAGATCGTGCAAGGCGGCGCGACCGAGGGGCAGCAACTCGTGACGCACCCGGCGGTGCGGTCGGTCTGTTTCACCGGATCGGTGGCGGCTGGGCGGGCGATCGCGCGGGCGGTGGTGGACGACGTCGGAAAAGATGTCGCACTCGAGCTCGGCGGCAAAAACGCCGCGATTGTCTGCCGCGATGCCGATCTCGATCTGGCGGCCACCGCGATCGCCGAGGCGATGTGCCTCACGGCCGGGCAGCGGTGCAACAGCACCAGCCGGGTGATCGTCGATCGTGAGGTGGAAGCGGATTTGATCGATCGCTTGAAGGCGAAACTGGCGAAATTCGCACCCGGCGATCCGCTCAAGGAATCAACCCGGCTCGGACCGCTGATTTCAGACGCCGCGAAGCAGAAATATCTCGCCGCGATCGCTAGGCCGCAAGATTGGATTATTCGCGGCGGTGCGCCTGAAACCGTCGGTGGAAAACGCGGGCATTATGTGCTGCCGGCAGTGGTTCGGCTTTCACATGCCGATCGAGCGAATCCGCTCCTGACCGAGGAAATTTTCGCCCCAGTGCTGGCAATCGTCGCCAGCCAATCGGAGCAACAGTCGCTCGACCTCACCAACGCCACACCCTTCGGCCTCACCGCCAGCATTTTCACGGCCGATCGCGAGCGATTCCTGCGGATGTCGCGCCAGATCGATTGCGGCAATGTCTATATGAACCTGCCAACCACGTTCTCCCCCGGCACGCTCCCGTTCGGCGGGCTCAAGGAAAGCGGCAATCGTCATCCCGGCGGGCGCGGGTTCATTCGCTTTGCGACCGACGAGCAGGTGTTGCAGATGAAGCGGTAAAAATTGTTGTCGGAGTAAAATTGATTGCGCAATTTCATTTATCGGGGCTAACCTAACTGCCGTGTCCATCGCCAATTACACCTTGCCTTCCAAGCCGCTGCTGCCGCGGGGGATGCACCGGGTGAACTGGATGCTGGGGAGCTGGAGCTTCGTCGTCCTGCTCTTTCTCTACCTGCCGATCGCGATCCTGATTTTGTGGTCATTCAACAGCGCCCGCTATGGCGGCTGGGCGGGTGGCACAACCGTCTGGTACCGCGCGTTCTGGGCGAGTTGCATGGTGGAGCTGCGCGAACATCTAAGCGATGGCGGGTTCCTGGCGTCGATCGTCGATTGGGCTGGGGCCGAAAACGGGCGTGCGGTGCTCAAATCGATCGATTCGCGAATCGCCGGGACGATCCCGAAGTTTGTCGAAGCGCTTGGGAACAGTTTATTCATCGGCGTCATCACCACGTTCGTCTCCGTGCTACTCGGGACGGTCAGCGCGTGGCTCACCTTCAAATATAAGTTTCGCTTTCATAACGCCCTCAACACGCTCGTCGCGATCCCGATGATCGTGCCTGAGATCATCATGGGCGTGAGCCTGCTGAGCTTCTTTTCGCTTGTCTTCAAATACCTGAGGACGGTCGACTGGCTTACGTCGCACGGCTGGTCTCCTGGGCTGGGATACACGACGGTGCTCATCGGGCACATCACCTTCGCGTTTCCGTTTGTAATGGTCACGATCCAGGCCCGGCTGGCGGGGATCGATCCGGCATTGGAAGAGGCGGCCATGGACCTGGGCGCGACGCCGCAGCAGGCGTTTCGGCTGGTGATCGTGCCTTACCTGTTGCCGGCTATTATTTCTGGAGCGCTGATGGCGTTTACGTTGTCGCTCGATGATTTCATCGTCACTTACTTCATCACCTCCGCCAGCGCCGAGACATTGCCCATCCGCATCTACGGCAGCGTCAAAGGGCCGCCGCCGATGATGCATGTGGTGAGCACGCTGATGATCGCGCTGACTGTGGTGACGGTATTGATCGCTGAGGGAATCAAACGAATTAATCGTTAACCGTTGGAACTTTTTTAAGGGAGACTCAAATGAAATGGTTCAAACACATCGCGGCCGCTTTCACTGCCGCTCTGGCATTGACGCCGCTAGCGCGGGCGGAAGAGCTGAATCTCTTCGCATGGTCGGAATATGTGCCGCAATCGGTGCTGGACGGTTTCCAGAAGGAGACCGGCATCAAGGTCAACTACGAGACCTACGACAGCAACGAAAACATGCTCGCCAAGCTGCTTTCGGGCGCGACGAAGTATGACCTGATCCAGCCTTCGGAATATGTGATCGAAGCGTTGATCAAGGAGGGAAAGCTCAAGGAGATCGATCACGCCAAGCTCCCGAATCTGAAGAATATTGATCCGTCATTGCTGAAAATGAAGCACGATCCGGGGCTCAAGTATTCGGTGCCGTGGATGACCGGTACGGTGGGGATCGTCTACAACGCGCAGAAGATCAAGGAGCCGGTGGCCGGGTTTAAGGATGTGTTCAGCGGCAAGTACGCCAAGCGCATCGTCGCGCTGGATGACGGCCGCGAGATCGTGTCATGGGTGCTGAGCACGCAGGGGAAGGACGTGAACACGATCACGCCCGAAATCCTCGCCGGCGTGAAGCCCGTGATGACCGAGTGGATGAAGCAGATCAAGCTGTATGACAGCGACAGCCCCAAGACGGCGCTGATGAATGGCGATGTCGATGTGGGCGTCGTCTGGTCAGGTGAAGGCGCGACCTTGCTGAAGGAAGCTCCCGACAAGTTCAAGTGGGTGCTCCCGGCCGAGGGGACGCACCGGTTTATCGACAGCCTGGCCATCCCCAAGGATTCGCCCAACGCCGAGGCCGCTCACAAGTTCATCAACTACATCCTGAAGCCGGAAGTATCGAAGCTGATTTCGGACGAGTTCCCGTACACCAATCCGAATCTCGAAGCCCGCAAGCTGCTGGATGACGATGCCAAGAAAAACGTCGCCAGCTATCCCGTGGGAGATCCCAAGCTCGACATCTTCCGCGACATCGGCGACGCCGCCAAGCTGGTCGATGAGCTGTATACGAATCTGAAGAGTAATTGATTGAAGAAGTGGAGAGTGGAGAGAGATAAGTGGAGAGGCATGCAAATGCAGCTTCTTTTCTTGCCTCTCCACTCTCTACATTCCACTCTCCGCTGAACAATGCCTGCCGACGTCATTCAACAAGGGCCGCAGATGGACACGCCGGGCATTGGCCGGCGGCCGGGGGTGTTTGCATGGTTGTTGTTGGCGCCGCTGCTGGTGTGGCTGGTGGTCTTTGTGATCGGGCCGACCCTGATCATGGCCGTCTATAGTTTCGGGCAGGCGGATTCGCTTGGGCAGGTGCAGTTTGTGCGGAACGATGCCGCCGGCGCGTCGCAGCCGCTCTGGACGCCGGCCAACTACGCCCGCGTGGTCGATCGCAATCAGCTCGAGGCGATCACGGTATGCATCGTTATTGGAGCGGTGTTCGGCGCCGTGGCGTGGGGCGTCGTTCGCCAGACATCGCTACGGTTTCGATTCGGCGAGTCAACCGTGCTGATTGCAGGCGTCGTGTCGTTAATCGTCGGCTGGATTCTTCTCACGGCCTACACCGCCGGCTGGGAAATCGGGCCGATCAGTTTCACCAGGATCTTCACATTCACCGCCGAGAAGGAGCCGCCGCCGTGGCTGAAAAGTTTCGTGCTTTCGATCAATTACGCGGTCATCTCCACGAGCATCTGTGTGATCGCGGGTTATCCCGTGGCGTATTTCATCGGCAAAGCGCCCGAGCGCTGGCGCAACATGCTGCTGATGCTGGTGATGGTTCCCTTCTGGACGAGTTTTCTCGTTCGCACCTACGCGTGGATCACCATCCTCGGCAATCAGGGCGTGCTCAACACCACGCTGCTGAAGCTCGGGCTGATCACCGATCCGATCGACATGTATCCATCGCAGATGGCCGTCATGCTCGGGTTGGTCTATACCTATCTGCCGTTCATGATTCTGCCGATCTATACGAGCGTGGAGCGGCTGGATAACGCGTATGTCGAGGCCGCGTTTGATCTGGGGGCCTCGCCGTTGCGGGCGTTTAACAATGTGATCTTCCCCCTCACGCGCCCGGGCGTGATCGCCGGCGTGCTGCTGGTCTTTGTGCCGGCGGTCGGGATGTTTGCGGTGAATGAATTGCTTGGAGGTCGACAGGAGATGCTCATCGGCAATGTCATCCAGGAGCAGTTCGGCCGGGCGAAGAACCCGCCATTCGGCGCGGCGCTGGGGATTCTGCTCTTGGTGCTGTTTATCCTCACCTACTACTTCATGACCAAGCGCGCGGACCCTGCTCGCAAGTGACGCGCTCGAATTGTCTATAATCACCCAAGTGAGCGAACCTTCTCTACAACTTCCCCTCGTGATCAACGGCCAATCCGTCAATACATCGACTGATCTGGAGGTCCGCAATCCGTTTGATGATTCGGTTGTTGCGAAGGTCGCGATGGGGGATGCCGAACTCCTCGATCGCGCCATCGGCGCGGCTCACACCGCTTTCGAGAAGACCCGTCGGCAGCCGCCGCATGAGCGCGCGGAATTGCTCTTGCGCGTGGCGGCGAAAATCGGCGAGCGGCGCCATGAGTTGGCGCAGGCGATTACGGCTGAATCGGGCAAACCGATCGTGCTGGCTGAAGCGGAAGTATCGCGTGCGGTGACGACGTTCACCGATGCGGCGAGCGAGGCCCGCAAATGGCACGGCGAAGCCCTAGATGCTCAGGGCCACCCCAGCGGGGCGGGCTTTTTCGCGATTTCAAAACGCTTTCCTGTAGGCGTCGTCTACGGGCTGACGCCGTTCAATTTCCCCATCAATCTCGTCGCTCACAAGATCGCGCCTGCGATCGCGTGTGGCGCAACGATCGTCATCAAACCCAGCCCGCGCACGCCGATCGGGTCGATCCGGCTGGCGGAGATCATCCGCGATTGCGGAGCGATCGCGGGGCAGGTGAATGTCGTCACGTGTCCGAATGAATTAGCTTCCCAACCCGTTACCGATCCGCGCGTGAAGGTCATCAGCTTCACCGGCAGCGTGCCGATCGGGTGGCAGATCAAGCAGTTGGCGAACCAGAAAAAAGTGACGCTCGAACTCGGCGGCAACGCGGCCGTGGTCGTGCATGATGATGCGGATCTGGACGTCGCCATCCCTGCGATCGCCAACGGCTCCTTCGGTTACGCCGGGCAGACCTGCATTTCGGTGCAGCGGATCATCGTGCAGAAACGCATCTACGCCGATTTCCGTGACAGGCTCGTTGCGTATGTGAAAGCCAAAATCAAAACCGGCGACCCGCGCTCGCGCGATGTGCTCAACGGGCCGATGATCACGCGCGAAGCAAAAGAGCGCGTCATCGCGCAGATCGCCAATGCCGGGAAGCACGGCGCGACCATTCTCTGCGGCGGAGAAGCCGACGGGCCGTGTGTGGAGCCGACTTTACTCGAGAACGTTCCGGCGTCGCATCCATTTGTCGCAGAAGAGGCCTTCGCGCCGATCGCCGTGCTGATTCCGTACGAAACATTCGAAGAGGCCGTGATGATCGTCAACGATTCTCGGTTCGGGCTCCAGGCCGGCGTCTACACGCGCGATTTGGCTCAGACATTCGCGGCGTTTCATGGGATCGAGGCCGGCGCCGTCCTGATCAATCAGACGCCGACGTTTCGCATCGATAACATTCCATACGGCGGCGTCAAAGACAGCGGCTTCGGGCGCGAAGGGGCGCGCTGGGCGATGGACGATATGACGGAATTGCGTACGCTCGTTATCAAACAAGGCTGATCCAAACCGAACCGGATCGGCCGGGATAGTGGTGGTCATGAATCCGATGGTTGAGTTTAGAAACGTCACCAAGCGCTGGGGCACATTCACGGCCGTTGATAACGTGAGCCTGACGATCAACGCGGGTGAGTTTCTCACGCTGCTCGGCCCGTCCGGCTGCGGCAAAACGACCTTGCTGCGCATGATCGGCGGCTTTGAGACGCCGACGGTGGGCTCGGTGTTGCTCGATGGCCAGGACGTCACCTTCACGCCCCCATACCGCAGGCAGGTCAATCAGGTATTCCAGAGTTACGCACTCTTTCCGCATCTCAGCGTGCGCGACAACATCGCGTTCGGCTTGAAGATGAAGAAGGTGCCGCGAAATGAAATCTCCAAGCGCGTGGATGAAGTGGTAGCGATGGTCGCGCTGGCCGGAATGGAAGACCGCAAGCCCACCCAACTCTCCGGCGGCCAGCGGCAGCGCGTGGCGTTGGCCCGGGCGATCGTGAATCGTCCCAAGGTGCTCCTGCTCGATGAGCCGCTCTCGGCGCTCGATGCCAAGCTGCGGCACTCCATGCAGGTCGAACTGAAGCGGCTGCAATCGAAGATCGGGATTACCTTCGTCTTCGTCACGCACGATCAGGAAGAAGCGCTGACGATGAGCGACCGCATCGCCGTGATCAATAGAGGACGAATTGAGCAACTCGGTCCGGTGGAAGAGATCTACCACCGGCCGAAGACGACGTTTGTTGCCAACTTCATCGGCGAAGCCAATATCATTGATGCCGAGATTGTCTCACGCGGCGGACGCAACATGCATGTTCGTCTTCAAGGCGGGCTTGAGCTTGAAGTATCGGCCGAGGATTTCGCGGCGGATGTCACCAAGGCGCTGGTATCCATTCGCCCGGAGAAGATCAACATCACCAAAGACAATCCCGGCGGCGGCAACGTCTTCCAGGCGACCGTCATCGAAGAACTCTTCAAAGGCGCGACCGACGAACTCAGCGTCACCACGCAAGGGGGCCTGGAGTTGCAGATCTGTGTCGCCAACGAAGGGAAGATGGAGGAAGCCATCCACGCCGGCGACCAGATCTGGTGCCAGGTGCATCCGCAGGACGCGGTTTTGATTGAGAGTGGCGACTAGAAAAGAAGAAGTGGAGAGGAAAAACGGAAACCCGTCTCGCCTCTCCACTCTCCACTGGTCACTTTGAACAGGTCGCTCTACACCAGCACTTCAATGGCGATTCGCGCGACGTCGTTGGCGTCGACCTTGGTGGTGTCGTTGCCGGCGCCGCCGTCGATGCTGTCGGCGCCATTCAGGCCGTTAAGGACGTCGTCGCCGACGCCGCCGTAGATGGTGTCATTGCTGGAGCCGCCGACGACGGTGTCGTTCCCTTCGTCGCCGGAGAGGATGTCGGGGCTGCCGTCACCATAGATGACGTCGTTGCCGAGCTGCCCGAAGAGGCGGTCTTTGCCGTTGCCGCCGAAGATGGTGTCGGCGTCGTCGCCGCCGGCGGCGCGGTCGTTGCCTTCAAGGCAGTAGATGGTGTCGCGTCCGGTGCCGCCGCTGATGGTGTCAGCGCCTTCGCCACCCGTGAGCACGTCGTTGTCTGGGCCGCCATCGAGATACGCACCGATCACGCCGGTCGCGCCGAGCGTGATCGCGTCGCTGCCTTCGAGGCCATAGACGTTGATCGCGCTGACGCCGGACGTCGCAAACGCGCGGGTGGTGCCGTTGACCGTCACCGCGTAGTTGCTGCCCTTGCGGCCGATGCCGATCTTGTCGGCAACGCTGGTGCCGTAAACGCGAAGCACGTTGGCCGACACGGATGCGAACGAGTGCACCGAGGCAAAGCTCGTCGTGCGGCCAAACGCGCCCAGGTTGCCGTTGATATCGACGGTAATCGGGTAATCCCCTTCGTTGCCGGCTGCGGAATACGTATGATTGCCGTAGACGGTGAAAACGCCGCGCGAGTTCTTCGAGATGCTTCCGGTCGTCACGCCGGCATCGCCCCAATTGATGCTGGCGGTGAAGTTCGCGGGCAGGTCATGGCTGTCGCTGGAGCGGAAGGTCGCGACGGGCACGCCCTTGCTCGCGAGCCCGCTGGAGGCCGAGATATTCAGCCCTGTGCTGGTGAGCGAACCTTCGCCAACGGCGATCGTGATCTTCTGGATATCGAAAATGCCCTGCAACGGCAGTCCCTGAGTGGCCGACGTGCTGCCGCGCGTGGTGGCGTTGGGGGCGCGAACGCCGACATACAGCGTGATCTTTCCCTTAAAGCCCTGCTTGGGGGTGATGCTGAGCAGGCCGGTCTGGTTGTTCAGATTGCCGGTGGCGTCGTTCTGGTCGATGAACTCGCCGCCAAACTCGATGGCGTCTCCTTCGCGGTCGACGCCCTTCAATTGAATATTGATCGCGGTATTCACGGCCGTGTAATAGACGGGCTGCGTGGTCGTGAGGATGGGGGGATCGTTGACGTTATCTGCCACGCCGGTGACGGTAAACGATCGTGATGCCGTGCCTTCCTTGCCGGTGGCGGTCACGGTGATCGTGCCGCTGGTAGCAGCGCCGATCTTCACCGCCAGCACCGCATCGCGGCGGTCTGCGATGATCTTCACGCTGGAGATCGTCACCGTGCTGTTCGGCTTGCCGCTGCCATCGACGGCCACATCGCTGATCGCGTCGCGTGTGGCTTTGCCGCGTACGAGCTGTCCGAAGACCGTGTGATTGAAATCGAGGAAGCGCTGCGGGCCTTCGGTGATGAAGAACTGGCTGCCGTTGGTGTCCTTGCCGGAGTTGGCCATCGCGAGCTGGGCATCGCCGGTGAGGGTGACGGTGGGGTTGAACTCGTCATCAAACGTATATCCCGGACCGCCCGACCCATTGCCGGCCGGATCGCCGCCCTGGATGACGAAGTTATTGAGGATGCGGTGGAACGTGAGCCCGTCATAGAACCCGGCCCGCACCAGCCCGGTGATTCGCCGAACCGTATCCGGGGCCACGTCATTAAACAGCTCAAACACCATCGGCTCGGAATAGCCGTTGACGTTCATCTGGATGAAAGTATTGGTCTGCGCCCGATAGACGGTCGTGATCTGGGCCGAATTGTCGGTGGCCGTGTAAATCAGTTTGTCGGAATGGTCATAGGTGGAGGTCACCGGGATCTGCATCCAGTTATTCACCGGAATGTTGTAGCTGGGGATGACATCAACGGTCGGCGCATGCATCAGCCGACGGGTTTCCAGTGTTTCGATGGCGGCGCGACGGACAACGGATTGGCGAGTCAGCACGATCATAGCTCCTTATAACAGCCGGTCTTACATCACGCGCCCGGGGCAAAATGAGCGCGGCCTGCCCGATAGAGACGATGAGGTTGCCGTCTAGGTTACGCATTGTCAAAGAATTGTGAAAAAATTACCGACTTTTGCGTTCATTACCCGGCGTCGTTTTTCGCCTCTACCGCGAATCCCGCATCGCGTTTCCCCCGCAGGCGATTGCGGATGGGGCGGTACCACATGCGGACTGTCGGTATGAGAATCGCGATAAGCGGCATCCAGAGAGGAACGATGATTCCTTTGCCGTTGCGCGTCAGGCTCGCCGCCCATGAGAATAGCTTGAATCCGCCGACCTCGTAGAATACCCCGGTTATATTGGGAATCGCGTTCATCGGTTGATAGTGCTGTTGACTGAATCCGTCTCGCCAGTAGCTCGCGTCATTCACCCTGTAAATCGCCAGCCGTCCACTCTCTAAAGTAAATCCGTCCAAGCGAGTACTATGTATGTACCCAACCGCCTCATAGTGAAAGCAACTCCACCCCCAAACGCCTACCACCAGCAGGCAGAGCACGAGCAGGGTGTAGCGGGTGATTCGGGTGAGCATCTTATTCCTTCACCGGCTCGGGTTGCTTCGGCTCGACCGCAAACCCCGCATCGCGTTTCCCTCGCAGGCGATTGCGGATGGGGCGGTACCACATGGCGGCGGTCGGTACGACGATCGCGATGAACGGCATCCAGAGCGGAATGATGATTCCCTTGCCATTACGCGTCAGGCTCGGCGCCCAGGAGAACAGTCTCAGCCCGGCCATGTCGTAGAACACGCCCGTTTGATTGCGTAGCGCGTTATGCGGTTGGTAATGCTGCTGAGTAATCCCATCTTTCCAGTAGCTCGCGTCTTTCACCCTGTAAATCGCCAGCTGTCCGCTCTCTAAGACCACGCCATCGAGGCGAGCGCTGTGTATATATCCAACGGCGTCATAATGGCCATGGCTCCACCCCCAAACCCCCATTACCAGCAGGCAGAGCACGAGCAGGGTGTAGCGGGTGATCCGGGTGAGCATTTATTCCTTCGCCGGCTCGGGTTGCTTCGGCTCAACTTCAAATCCCGTCGCATCTGTACCACGGCGCCATTTTTTAAACTGTGGATACCATAGTAGGAGCGTGGCCAGAAAGATCGGAAGAAAGGCGACCCAATAGGGAATAATCCAGTAGTGGTATTCCGGATAGTCTCTGAACTGAGGCCAGATGAATCCGAATTGCGATTCATCCGCGCCTGATCTGCTTTGATATTGCGAATACTTAAAGCCATAACCCGGAAGCCATCGGTTGATGCTTTGATGATTGAGGACAATCAAGCCACTTGTCGAGGCAACGTAGAGCAGTGACCCATCGGATGGAGCATACGAGGCCCGATTCGCGTAACGCACGCTCCACCCCCATGCGGCTATCACCAGCAGGCAGAGCACGAGCAGGGTGTAGCGGGTGATTCGGGTGAGCATCTTATTCCTTCACTGGCTCGAGTTGTTTCGCTTCAACTTCAAACCCCGCATCGCGTTTTCCCCGCAGGCGATTGCGGATGGGGCGGTACCACATGGCGGTCGTTAACAGCGCAGTGCCCATTAGGATGATCCGCATCGGCACGATTAAGACTGAAGTTGGATAATGGGCCGACGCCTCTTCGATGATGTAAATCCCGCCGGGCCACCGGTAGTTCTTATTCCACTGATCCAGCCCGCTAAACGTCGCGGTCTGGGAGAATTTGAATCCGCGGCTGCTATCCGACAGCGGAGGCGATTTCTCATGGACCAAGAGAAGACTCCCTCGGTTCGTGTACATCGCGTATGTACTTGCTCCTCCATATGCCAGCTGATCCAATCGCCAGTAACTCCACCCCCAAACCCCCGCCACCAGCAGGCAGAGCACGAGCAGGGTGTAGCGGGTGATTCGGGTCAGCATGGGCAGGCTGATCTTAATCCATAACGCCGAACGGCGGGCGGGATTGTCGAACGCATCGCGCGGGCGTATATCCCGTTGTATGCGGCACTGAAAAGGATCAATGAAATAAAACCGGTTTTTCTCGATCACACTGGCGACTCGACAAGCGGCTCGTCGCACTCGCTATCACTCTGTTTAGCATCGCTACCGCAGTCTATATCTATGTCGGCCTCACTCTTCCAAATGCGTGATTCGGGCGAGTACTGGCCCGAATCGCAGAATCCAATTGCCGCCGGTTGGGGTGGGGGATATTGTGGCGATCAGCGGAGGAGCGACTTGGCGAAGACAGCAGCCGAAATGATCGCAGCGTTCGCCGCCTTTGTCGCCGGTCCGGACGACGTCTCCACAATGGATAATCTTTATCGCTTGACTGACGGTTACAAGGTCTTGAGCGTAGAGGACAAAGCGAGCGTTGTCCCATCAATGTTTCGTCTGATGGAGCGGTGCCCGGATGCAGACTTGGGAAACCCTGGGCCACTCGTTCATTCCATCGAGTCGATCGGTATACCTGCGTACGAAGGGCAACTGACCGACTCAATCCGTCGTCGGCCGATGTACCTGAATATTTGGATGTTGAATCGGATCTTGAATATAACCCCCGATGGCCCGCAACGCGCTGCGTATCTTACTTTGCTTGAAAGGGTACGAGACGATCCCAAATGGGCTGGATCGGTGATCGCCGAAGCGGCCGGCTACCTCGACCATCAGGCCAAGCGGCCGCGAGGATAGCTCGCGGTGCAACGCCGCTAGCCCCCGCAGAATCCAATTGCCGCCGGTTGGAGTGGATGTGTAGTGGCGGGCGTAATGTTTTTCACACAGGCAAATGGCCGAAGGGCGCATGCAATCAATCGATCATCCATCGCTGGGGCTTTTAGTGCGCGATAAGTTTGGGGACTTCGTCACGTTACGGAAGTTTCCGTTTCTCGCTGACTTTTTGGGTTACAGAAGTGACCGATCGGACGAAGAAGACGCGGCATTGGCACGCGACTGGAAACATAATCTCGAGATAATTGCGCCGCAGGTCCGTCGTTTTGGTTTGCGCGGAGAACTTCATCGTCAAGCAGTGTTCGAAGTCTACGTCGAATCCGGCGAACTGGAATCGCCGTCCGCTGCTCAGGTCGCTGGCTTTGAGGCGTTCATCGCCAACGAAGAACGGATCTGCAACAATGCGATCGACGCGATCCTTCGGTTCTATCGCTCAATGGTCACGCGGTTTCCCAGATTCTTCGATCTCGCCATCGATGAAATAGTTTTCCCGAGAGATGCCAAGCTCCAAGATATGAAGCCTTTACTAGAGTTTGACTGTCTCACTTTGCCACGAACTTCTGTCGGAATTGTTTGTCCGCTGCGTTTCTCGTGGTCTCCCGCGTGGGATGAAGAACACGGGTTGACCGCATTGGTCTACGACGGACAGGTGCTGAGCGTCGGCACTGACGAGGTGGAGAGTATGCAATCGGAACCCAGCGACGAGTGTTTCACACCAATATGGAATAAAACGGTCATGACTCCCGAAGAGATCGCCGCCTACGACGCATACTGCAGCCTGTTTGACGCAGTACAGTAGCGAGTAAGTCAGTTGGGCAGGTTTGACGCGCCATGTCTACGACCATTCCAAGCGGCCAATCGGAACGGTGCGATCAATCGCACCCTACAAAACTAACCACGCGCTGCAACGCCTGCCCCCGCAGCATCCAATTGCCCAGCCTTCCCGCGCCACGCTTCGCGTTCGGTCATGTCATGTGAACGCCTGGCGGTTCGGTCAATACGTGATTCCAGCTCAAAATCGACGATTTGCTCCTGCGGAAGCGAAATCCCGCGTTGGAAACGCCGAATTTCCTGCAGGTAACGCCGCATTTCCGCGCGGAAATGCCGGCGCCCCGCGCGGGGATTGCGGATTTCCTGGCGGGGATTGCGGTGCCCTGCGCGGGGATGCCGCGTTTCCTGCAGGTAACGCGGCGCAACCTGCAGGAAACGCGGCGCAACCTGCAGGAAATGGCGCGTTTCCGCGCGGGGATTCCCCATTTCCTGACGGGGCGCGCCAGCTTCCTGCAGGTAATGCGCCGTTTCCAGGCGGGGATTGGCGCGCCCCGCGCCGGGATTCGCGCGCCCGTGTACGGGATTGCTCATTTCCGCGCGGGAGGGCGGGATCGGAATCTCGAGCAGGTGAACGAGGGCGGGTACCGGCTTCAGTCGTTTGAAGCATGAACTCGCCCTTTGCGCCGCGGCCAAAAGCCTGCTCGACCCATTGCCATGACTCTGGCACGGGGCTTGCCAATTGTCATTCGCATGAGCGATGGAATGATGATTATCCCGCAAGGCCAGCCCAAAAACGCCATTTCCGGCTTGCCCAAGCTGCACGGCCCGCAGGGCTCGCGCCCGAATAGCGCCGTTTCTGCGCTACCGCGGCAGGGGAACGATCATGTGCCGACGACAAACGAGATCCTCCATAAAAAAGCCAGCGATCTGGTGGGGACGACCTTCTTCGGCACCATGCTGAAGCAGATGCGCGAGAGCCCGTTCAAGTCGGACATCATGTCCGGCGGCCGCGGGGAGCAGGCGTTTGGGCCGATGTATGACACGATCATCGCCCAACGACTGGCACGCGGGGCGGGGCAGAAACTCGTGCGGCCGATCGTGAAGAAGTTCGCGAAACAGGCCGCCGACGTCGCCAGCAAAGCAAAACAACGCAGTCTCGCCAAGGCGTACGGCCTGAATCCAAACGCCACGACGCCGAGTGCCAATACCTCTAGCGCGGTTGCTCCGAGCGCCGGCATCGCGAAGGGAGATTAAACCATGTCAGCACCGATCGCCGAACTGGAAAAGCTCCTCGCCCGCATGCTCGCGGACCACAAGACGCTGCTTGCGGCAATCGAATCGCACCAAGTCGCGATGAAAGGCTTTCGTTTCGACGAACTCACCGAGGCCGGCGAGAAGATCGAGGCGCTGCGGACGCAGATTGTCATCACCGAGGCCCGCCGGCGCGTGGTGATCCAGCAGATCGTCCGCCTTCACAAGCTGCCGGCGACGGTGTCGCTCGCGGAGATCGCCGATGTCGTTCCGCTGCACCGGCTGCCGCTGCTGAAATTGCGAGACGAATTAAAGCTGGTCACAGGCCAAATCTCCCGAAAAACCACGGTTTCTGCCAAGGTCGCCGGGACATTGCTGGGGCACCTGAACACAGTCGTCAGGCTTGTCGCCGGCGCCGTTCAGCAGACGGCCGGCTACACGAGACAGGGAATGCCGCCAGCCTCGGCGCGGCTGGGCGTGATGGAGGCGGTGGGATAATCGATGTCGCTTTCGTCGTCACTTAATATCGCCGGTACCGCGCTAGCCGTGAACCAGGCCGCGATCCAGACCGTTGGCAACAACATTTCCAACGTCGGGAACGAGAATTACATCCGCCAGCGCGTCGATCTGGCGACCGAGCGCGACCAGAAGCTGCGTCCGGGCGTCTTCATCGGCGGCGGCGTGCAGCTCGACGGCATTCGCCGACAGATCGACGAAGCCCTTGAAGGCCGACTCCGCAACGGCAATTCCGAAAGCCAAAGCGCCGACGTGCAGCAACAATGGCTGAGCCGTGTCGAAGGCATCTTCAACGAACTCTCGGACCAAGATCTCTCGACGCAGATGAGCACGTTCTTCAAGAGCTGGAACGATTTGTCGAACAAGCCGCAGGATCTTGGGCTTCGCCAGGTGGTGCTGCAAACCGGCTCGAGCGTGGCCGACTGGTTTCACCAGATGAGCGGCAACATCCAGGACCTGCGCAGCGACCTCAACGACAAAGTGCGCGGTTCGGCCCTGAAGGCCGATGAACTCGCGACTAAGATCGCCGCACTCAATGTACAAATCTCAGCTTCAGAAGCTGGATTGGGCGGAAGTGCTAATGCGCTTCGCGATCAGCGCGATACCGACCTGAAGCAGCTCTCGGAATTGATGGACATTCGCACGGTCGAGCAGAAGAACGGCGTTGTGAATGTTTACGTCGGCTCTGATCCGTTGGTATTTGATGGGCGATCCAATGGCGTCACCACGGTGAATGACACCGACGCCAAGGGCAACAACTACACAAAACTCGTCTTCAAAAACAACGGCGGCGAGATCCAAGCCGAAAACGGACAGCTTGGCGGGATGAATAAAGTCCGCGAAGCCCTCGATGGCACCGCCGACCGGTTTGATGAACTGGCCTCGGCGCTCACGTTTGAGCTGAACAAGGCACATACATCCGGACAGGGCCTTGAAGGATTCACGCAAGTCATCGGTGCGACGACCGTCACCGATACGACCGTCGCCCTGACCGACAAAACCTCCGGCGTCCGCCAGCCGCCGGCGAGCGGAAGTTTCGTGGTGCATGTGAAGGACAAGGCCTCCGGACTCGTCACCAGCACGCTTGTGAAAGTGGACCTGGACGGGCAGGGCGCGGATACATCACTCGATAGCCTGATCACCGAGATCGACGCGATCGACGGCGTCACCGCTGTGAACAACGGCGGCCGGTTGCAGATCTCGGCCGACAACGCGCCGGCGACTGAAATCTCGTTTTCGCAGGATAGTTCAGGCGTTTTGGCGTCACTTGGTGTCAACACGTTTTTCTCCGGCACCGACGCCAAGACGATTGATGTCAACGCCATCCTCAAAGACCGGCCGCAATTGATCGCGGCGTCGATGAATGGCGACAGCGGCGACAACCAGACTGCCCGCAAGATCGCCGAACTGGAATCGGCCTCGCTGCAATCGCTCGGCGGCTCGACGCTGCAATCCAGCTACGAAGGCATGGTCAACAGCATCGCCACCCAATCCAGCACCGCCAGCGCCAATGCCGAAGCCTCGCAGGCGGCACTCGAAACATTGCAAGGCCAGCACGAATCGCTCAGCGGCGTGAGCCTGGACGAAGAGGCGATCAATCTCATGAAATATCAACGTGCGTTTCAAGGCGCGGCCCGCCTTGTCTCGGTGGTGAACGAAATGATGGACACGATGCTGAATCTTGTTCGGTAGGAATTGAGCCATGGCGATTCTTCCAGCCGGTCTAGCGCGGGTGAGTAATCAGATGCGGGCGAACACGTCGCTCAATCAGATCATGCGCACGCAGGCCGACATGATGCGCGCCCAGAACGAGCTCAACACCGGTCGCCGCCTGAATGCTCCGAGCGATGATCCCGGCGATGCAGCCATCGCGATGGGGCTCCGCAAGACCATGGAGCGCCGTGATGCCTTCAGCACGAATCTCAATCACGCCAAGACCTACCTGAGCGCCGTCGATTCCACGCTGGGCGACGCTTCCGATCTGCTCCTACAGGCCCAGCAGATCGCCTCGGCCAATGTTGGCGATTCGGTTACGCAGGATGAACGCGATAATGCCGCCGAGGTTGTGAAAAACATCTATTCGCAGATGGTCACGCTCGGCAACAAGGAACTCGAAGGCAGCTACATCTTCGCCGGCGACAAGCTCGACAAGCCGCCGTTCGAGGAATTCGCCGGCGGCGTGAAATATGTCGGCTCGGCGACGACGCTCAAGAACCAGTTTGATGAATCGACCACCGGCGCTTTTCAAACCAATGGCGCTGAAGTGTGGGGCGCGCTCTCGACCCGCATTGAATCAAACGTCGATAACACGCCCCTGGTGACGGCCGACACGCGCGTAGCCGATCTGCAGGGCGCGACCGGCGAAGGCATCAAGCTCGGGACGATTCATGTGAACGACGGCTCGGCCGAAGGAAATGTCGATCTCACCGGTGCGGATACCGCACAAGACATTATCGATCGCATCAACAACGCTGGCATCGGCAACATCACCGCCTCGATCAATCCCGCCGGCAATGGCATTTCCATCTCGGCCGGGGCAGGCGATTCCGTCACCGTTACCGAAGTGGGTGGCGGGCATACGGCGCAGAGCCTGGGCGTGCTCGCTCAAACTTCGCCGGGTGTTGGCGTCGCGGTCGATGGCCTCGCGCTCCACCCGCAGATCACGCCGTTGACAACGCTGGCGTCGATGAACAACGGCGCTGGCATCGATACCGCAGGACTGATCATCACCAACGGAACAAAATCTGCGACGATCGATCTCACTGGTGTCACCACCGTCGAAGGTCTGCTGAACGCGATCAATGGATCGGGCACCGGCGTGCAGGCGGAGATCAAGCCGGACGGCTCGGGGCTGCGGCTGCTGAATCCCACCCAAGGCAACGAAATGCGCGTGGCCGAGAATGGTGGAACGACCGTCGCGGATCTGGGTCTGCGAAGCTTCGATACCGCGAGCAAGTTGCAGGAATTGAACGCCGGGAAGGGTGTCCGAACGGTCGATGGCGCTGATTTCAAAATCACGGATGCTGCCGGCACGTCGTTCGATGTTGATCTGGATGCGAAAACGCAATCGGTTCAGGACGTCATCGACGCCATCAACACCGCCGCGACCACCGCCGGCGCCGGCGTGACGGCGTCATTCGCCACGACGGGCAATGGTATCGTCATCACAAACACAGCCGCTGGCACTGGAACATTGACGGTGACCGCGCAAAACTTCTCGCAGGCAGCGACCGATCTTGGCATCGACCAGGCGGCCGTTGGCGGGACGATCACCGGGAAGGACGTTCACCAGGTCGTCGCCCAGGGGACCTTCGCTAATCTCGCCAAGCTTCGCGACGCCATGCTCTCCGGCGATCAAAAAGCCATTACCGAGGCGGCGGGCGGGCTGCAGGAAGATTACGACCGCGTTGTGCGCATCCGCGGACAGGTTGGCGCACAGGTTCAAGGCGTGGAACAGCGCCAGAACCGCATGGATGACGAAAACGTCACCACTAAGTCACTGCTCTCCAATCTGGAAGATGTCGACTTCAGCGAAGCCATCACCAAGTTCTCGCTGCTCCAGACCAGCCTGCAGGCGAGCCTCCAGACCACTGGATCAACCTTAAACATGTCGCTCATAGATTTTCTTCGATGAATATTTCTTCTGGCACACAAATTGCTTCTGATACATTTAGCATAGATATACTTCCAATAGGAAGCAATCAATGCGGGTGAGGCGCAGAAAATGATGCGCGGGAGCGCAAGTTATGCAGGGGTCTGCGGTGTGGATAACCGCTGGACAAGAGGTGGAGAAAAGGCGCGGCGAATGGATTTCGCCGCGTGATATGCAGTGTGGATCGGGCGGACACCCGTCACACGACGGTTTCGCGAGGACGCGAGACCGAAAGCTAGAGCTGCCAACGGGTTTGCGGCGGATGCCGCAAACGCAAAGGCGACGCGACCGGCGGAGTATTCCGGTCGCGGCAAGAAGGTTGGACCCTCAGCCCGCCAGGGATCGGCGGGTCACGTCGGACAAAGTCCGGCGATACACGAAACGGAGTTCGTATGGAGATCGAGACCACACGATTCGGGAACATCACAGTCGATGATGGACGTATCATTACGTTCACCAAGGGACTGCTTGGTTTCCCCGGTCGCACGACATTCGCCCTCATTCAGACCAGCGAAGAAAACTACTTCTTCTGGCTGCAGAGCACGGAGGATCCGAACCTGGCGTTCGTCGTGACTGACCCAACCACATTCTTCAAGGACTACGAGGTTCCGTTGCGTGAGGAAACGCAGTTGGAGCTGGAGTTGTCCGATCCGGCAGGCGCCCAGGTGTTCGTGATCTGTAACAAGATCGGCGAATGGCTGACCGGCAATCTGCTCGGACCAATCGTGGTGAACGCCGCGAACTGCTATGCGACTCAGGTCGTCCTGACCGAGCGCAAGTGGAACACGCGACAGCCATTGCTGAAGCTCCAATCCGAAGTGTTGGCGAAATCAGCCTGATTTATCAGCTGGAATCGTCGTTCATCGGATCAGATTTACCAGGGAAGACCGCAGGTGCGCTAGGATTTATCAGCACACCGTGCGCCGGGCGGACCAAGGTGCCGCCTGGATAACCCCGCGAACGCGCCCTTGTTGGGTGAGCGAACGCCAAAGGAGCAAGCAATGTTAGTCCTGTCACGTCAGCGCGACGAAACCATCATGATTGGAGACGACATCGAAGTGACTGTCGTCGATATTCGTGGTGACAAGGTTCGGCTCGGGATAACCGCGCCGAAGGAAGTCAGTGTTCACCGGAAAGAAGTTTACGAAGCGATCAAGCGAGAAAACCGCGATGCCGCTCAGCCCAAGCTGAGGCCGGAAGATATCGCGGGACTCGGCAAGGTCGTTCCGAAGCCGAATCCGGATCAGAACAAACAATCTTAATCGTAGTGGAATCAGTCAAAATCGGCTTGTCGGGAGCCGGCCTTGCGAACAACAGGCAACGGACGCCTGAAAACATAAACATCAGTCATGGAGGATTGATATCATGTCCCGCATCAATACAAATGTCTCGGCCCTGACCGCTCAACGCGGACTTAATCGGGCACAAACCGCACTCGGTTCGACCCTCGAACGCCTTTCCACCGGCCTGCGCATCAACCGCGGCGCCGATGATCCTGCAGGCCTGATCGCTTCGGAAAACCTCCGGAGCGAAATCAGCGGCATCAAGCAGGCGATCGACAACTCACAGCGTGCCAGCAACGTCATCTCGACGACTGAAGCCGCGCTGGGTGAAGTCGCCTCGCTGCTGTTGAATGTCAAAGACCTTGTCGTGAACGCCGCCAACTCCGGTGCGCTGTCTCGCGAGGAAATTGAAGCCAACCAGCTGCAGGTGGACTCGGCGATCCAGTCGATCACGCGTATCTCCAATACAACGACATTCGCGGGACTCCGCCTTCTCGATGGCAGCCAGGATTACATCACCTCCGGTGCCAGCCAGTCGGCGTTCACCAGCCTGCAGATCAACCAGGCGAACTTCGGAACTTCAGATTTCATCCCTGTGACGGTCAACGTCATCACCTCGGCCCAGCACGCCGATCTGCAATTCCGGGCGTCGGCCGTCACCACGACGGTCACGCTGGAAATCGCGGGCAGCGAAGGTGTTAACACACTCACGTTCGCCAGCGGCACCAATGCGGGATCGATCATTTCAGCTGTAAACAGCCTGAGCGACGTGACCGGCGTCCATGCGGCCGCGATCAATTCAAGCAATGTCGCCAGCGGTTTGCAGTTCAGCAGCGTCGGCTTCGGATCGCGACAGTTCGTCTCGGTGAAGGCTCAGACGGGCAGCTTCGCCACCACCGATATCGATGGCAACGCCCGCAACCGCGATGTCGGCCGAGATGCCCAGGCAACGATCAACGGCGCACTCACTGTCGCCGATGGTTTGAAGGTCAAGCTCAATACGTCGACGCTGGATATGGAGCTCGATCTGAACAAAGCCTACGGCGAAGGATCGCAATCGTTCGCGATCACAGGCGGCGGGGCATTGTTCCAGCTCGGCTCGAAGGTCAACGCCAATCAACAGGTCAACATCGGCGTGCAGTCGGTAGCGGCAAGTAACCTGGGCGACGCTGACATTGGCCACCTGAACGACATCGTGAACGGCGGCCCAGCATCACTCATCGCGGGCAATGCGGATAAAGCGAGCAAGATCGTCGAGAAGGCGATTCAGCAGGTCGCCGTGCTTCGCGGTCGATTGGGTGCGTTTGAAAAGAACACCCTCGACACGAGCATGAACTCGATGCAGGTCGCCTTGGAAAACGTGACGGCCAGCGAATCAAGCATTCGCGACGCCGACTTCGCGGCAGAAACCGCGCAGCTCACGCGTAACCAGATCCTCACACAGGCTGGAACGTCGGTCCTCGCGACCGCCAACTCCACGCCGCAACAGGTCCTGCGTCTGCTGCAATAACAGTAGAAACAGGAAGCTGGCAATAATAATGAAATCGGCCCCGAAAACCAAGCGTTTCCGGGCCGTTTTTCATTTGGACAAAAACCGCGATTAGCGAATCGCGTCCGGCACGGCTTTCGTAAATGCCTCGAACATCAGTTTGCCGATCGCCTCGCCGCCTTTGGCGTTGAGATGCGTTGAATCGTAGCCATCATTGTCTTTGTTCTTGGGTTCGTACTCGTGTGTTTTTTCCGCGCCCAGATCGTCAAAGAATTTCAGAGTGATCTCATGGAGATCAATCAGGGGAACCTTCAACTCCTCGGCAACCGCGCGCGTGCCTTCAACGTAATCGACCAGATCGGATTTGATCTTCCCATCCTCTTTGAAGCGTCGGCGGGTCATCGAGGTGACCAGGACAACTTTAAATCCCGCGGCCTGTGCTTCTTTGACATAGCGGGCCATGTTCTCCCGGAAGGTGGTCTTGGCATCGGTCTCGCGATCCGCGCCTTTGCCGGGCTGGTCGTTGTGGCCGAACTGGATGAGCATGTAATCACCTTTGGAGGCGACGGCCTTATCCCAATGCTTTTCATCGCGATAGCTCTTGGAACTGCGCCCGCCCTTGGCGAAGTTGGTCACCTCGACCGAATCTCCGGCGGCCTTCTTGAAGCCGAGGCCCCAGCCGGATTCCTCGGTAACGGTGGAATCTCCCACCAATGCAATTTTAAGTTTTGTGGAAGGCTGAGTGGTCTGGGCGTGTACGGCCGACAGCGTAAGCGATAGGAAAAGCGCGGCAAGGAGCAAGTTGGAAATGGTCATGCAGACAGCCTACGCAGTCCGTCGCATTTCAACAAAGCAGTTCCTTTGTCGCCGACGCCAGAAAGATTGCCATCTGAAAACTGAAACTCCCACACCCGATTTTGTTGCTACAATGCGACAGGCTTTTTAGAAATTGCGACAAAGCGTAATCCCGATATAAGCCTATTTAACTCTATTGTTATCAGATGGTTATGCCTTAAAATATTTGCAGATGAAAATTCACGAAAATTGCGCTTGCATGATCGTGTTGCCTCTAACTTTGCGCAACGATGTTATGATCTAGCGTAAGCGGATGCAGTTACTGTTAAAGCGCAAATCTCATTCAACGGGAACCGAGCGGCGGACGAAGCACGTCGCTCTGATCCTCGAATCCCAGCAGATGCCACGTCGGCAGATGCTCACCGGTGTCGCGCAATACATTCAGGAACATCAGCCTTGGGCGCTCTATCTCAAACCCGAGCAAGTGTCGCACGCACTCGGCGACTGGCTTCGCGACTGGGACGGCGACGGGATCATCGCGGCCATTCACGAGCAGAATTCCGACCTTTTCTCAGAGCTGCGAATCCCTGTGGTTGATATCGCCGGCACGATACTGGGGATCAAGGCGCCGCTGGTTCACGCCAATGATCATGCAATTGGTCGAAAAGGAGCCGAGCACTTGATCGAACGCGGGTTTACAAATTTCGCGTTTTGTGTGCGGCGGCAGCTTCGGTGGTCGGAGCAGCGCTTGGAAGGGTTTACTGAAGCCGTGCGCGAACGCGGTCATTCGCCGAGTGTCTACGAGTTTAAACGCACGCCGGACACCGGCGGCCCGCACGCCTGGATGCGGCAACAGCAGGCATTGGTCGATTGGATTAAAGAACTTCCCAAGCCGGTGGCCGTGATGACCAGCGGCGATCTGATGGGCCAGCAATTCCTTGAAGCATGCATGCGCACGGGCATACGCGTTCCCGAAGAGGTTGCAGTGGTGGGAGCGGATGACGACAAGACAATCTGCAGCGTCTGCTCGCCGCCGCTATCGAGCGTGATCATCAACGACCACCAGCGCGGCTACGAAGCGGCCGCGCTGCTCGACCGAATGATGGCGGGTGAAGCGCCGCCGAAAGAGCCGATTCTGATCGAGCCTTCGGGCATCGCTTGCCGTGCATCGACCGATATTCTGGCAATCCAAGACGAAGCGGTTGTGACGGTCCTGCGGTATATCCGGCAGAACGCCTGCCTGGGGATCAATGTCGGCGATGCGTCGAAAAAAGTGCCGGTTTCACGGCGTGTTCTGGAGCGCCGGTTCAGCCGACTTGTCGGACGTTCGATGCACCAGGAGATCACGCGCATGCGTTTAAACCATGCCGTTGAGCTGCTGACCGGAACGCAATTGGAATTAAAAGTTATCGCGCACAAAGCAGGATTCGGCAGTCAGGCCTATATGACGGCCGTCTTTCGGTCGGAGCTCGGATGTACGCCGGGCTCCTATCGTGCGCCGCGAAAGCGGGTTCAGAGCATCAAGACGATGTAATCGGATCCTGCGAGGTCGGAGAGTCGGAAAGTAATTACGCAATATCGAAAAAGGTGGGACGACACGCAGTGGGGCAATGTGTCGCGGATTCACAAAACGATGTCGCGAAAAAACAAGATTGTATCCATGCAAGCTGAAAATCAGCATGTACTTTAGGTAATAGTGTTCAATTCGCGCCGGTTTCTGTAACCGGCTGGGTATGTCAGGCGGAAAATCGGAGGACGGAATGTCTAACAAATGTGCAGTAGTCTCGTCGCGTTTCAATGCGCGTGGTTCCCTTTCAAAAGCATGTGTACTAGCGGCCTCGGCGGTTGCGCTGTCGTTGTTGGGCACCAGCCCGGTACACGCTGCCAATCTGCAGTGGGACTCTGATGCCACCCCGGGTAACGGTGCCAATGGCGGCGCCGGTGTTTGGGATCTTGCAACTACCAACTGGTTCAATGGCACGACCGATATCGCTTGGACGGATATCACTGGCGCGACTGATTTCGCGTTTTTCGGCGGAACCTCCGGAATTGTAACGCTTTCGAGCAATCTCGGTGTCCGTGGATTGGTGTTCACGACTTCCGGGTACAACGTCACCGGCGCAAATACAATCAAACTCGGCAACAATGGCCTCAACGCCATTGGGCTTACAACAGGTACGACGACCATCGATTCGGCGATCGCCCTTACCAGCAGCCAGACATGGTCCGTGGGTTCAGGTGCGACCGTGGTTCTCAACGGCGCGCTTTCAGAAACGGCGGTTTCCAATCTCACAAAGACAGGCGCTGGAACGCTCACGTTCACCGGTGCGACGGCCTATACTGGACAGACCTCCATCAATGGTGGTCAAGTCAATTTTAGCGCGGGTTCCACGATCTCGTCTGGTGCGTTGGGCCTCACCAACGCCGAACTCACCATCGCCGGCGGTTCGCCGACAGTGGGTGCGATGACCAATGGGCAAGGCCGCGGGATCATGACGCTGTCCTCGGCTTCGACAACCTTCACTGCCGCCAGTCTTGCCAATCGCGCCCTTTACGCCACTCCGGTCTACCGCGGAAACGGTCTCGGCACCGGCAGCGGCGCCGCGATCAAGTTCTCCACCGCCCCGACCCTCACCACTAACGGCACGACGATGGTCAACGGTGAGAATTTCACCGCCACGGGCACCGGTACCCTTGGCACCACTCAGGCAGCGGTACTCCGCGGCGTGCTGGCCGATTCCTCCGCGACCGGTAACGGAGCAGGCTTTGCAACCTATGATGCAACCAATGGCGTTCGCGTGCTGACGAGTGGGGAACAGGTGGCAGTGACGAACACTGCCGGGTATGCAGCAACCAGCGCTGGTGACAACGTACGCATCAACAGCACGGTCGGTTCGCCGATCACAGCGATTTCAATCGCGGGCAAGCAGACCAACACGCTGCAGTTGGATAACACCAACGGCAGCACGACGATGACGGTCACCAATACCGCCGCAGCTTTCGTGCCAACCAACGGTTTGCTCTTCTCTGGATCGGCTCCGATCACCCTCGCAGGCAGTTCGGCCTTGACCTTCGCCACAGTCAATGCGACCGAAGACCTGCCGATCATTTCGACCAATACCGGTCAGGTCACCATCACGGCACCGCTGCTGGGCACTAAAACTGGCGGCCAAGTCGGCTTCAGCTTCAGTAACATTGGACCCATGACCATCACCGGCACCGTAACCACCGGCGGCGGGCAAGGCGAAACTTATAACGGACCAGGAACTGTCACCCTCAATGGAACGCATAGCTACTCCTCATCCGGCCTGCAGATTCTCGGTGGAACTGTCAAACTCGCTACCGGATATGCAACAGCCAATTTGACTAGCTCTGTCCGCCCAATCAAAGTCGCGAACGGGGCCACCCTTGATCTGAATGGTATTGCCCCGACATATGAATACCCTTCGGACTTAAACAGTGCTGGCGGTGTCATTACCAATACCGGCGCACTTGCTACCCTCACCTTCAATCAAAAGAATTCGACAGGCACTTCGGCCACCTACTCCGGTGTCATCACGGGCAATATCAATTACCTTGAAGCAGTTGATCCGGCGACGATTAACGCTATTACCACTCTTTCCGGCAAGAGTACCTATTCCGGTACAACGACGATCAGCAACGGAGCGATCAAGCTCGGCATTTCGGATGCGTTCCCAACGGGAACAGCCCTCACTGTCACTGCGACAAATACGACCGCTGCGACTACCAATCTTAACGCACAGCTTGATTTGGCCGGCTTCAATCAGAAAGTGAAATCACTTTCCGGTGTTGTAGGAGCAGGTACGGCGGGCATCCTCAATTCATCCACCACGACCAGCACCCTTACGATCGACGGCGGCGTCGCGACTACTTCTACAACTTACTCCAACCAGCTCAACGATGGCGGCGCGGGCAAGGCCCTCGCATTGGTAAAGGCCGGATCCACCACGCAGACGCTCACCAATGGCTCCAGCACGTACACCGGTGGCACCGCCGTCACCGGCGGCATGCTCTATCTTAATCCGTCCGCTCCCACAGGAACGCCAGCGGGTACAGGACCGATTACCGTTACCTCAAGTACGCTCAGCGGTGCGGCCACTGTTGGCGCGCTCACCGCCAACGCGGCCGGTCACCTTCAGCCTGGTGTTGGCGGGTCTGGTGCCGGCGGTTCGGTCGGAACGCTCGCGACCAACGGCCTCACGCTCAATTCAAATTCGGTCTTCGATGTGGACATGACCGCTGGCTCCGCCGATAAGATTGTTTCCAGCAATGGAATCACCTTTGGTACCGGTGTGGGCTTCAACTTGTTTACCGCCGGTTCCGCCAGTCAATTTTCCACGGCCGGTACTTACACCCTGTTCACTGAGAACTCCGCGAACTTCACCGGATTTGGCAATCTCAGCAGTCTAAGCATTCTGAATCCCGTTGGTGGCCTGGGCTACGCCTGGGGCATTTCCGGTAACGATGTAACGCTGACCATCTCCGGCGGATCACTGGCGGCTCAATGGGCAAATGCCAACGGTTCGACCTGGGGTACTGGTACAAATTGGACCAGCAATCCATCGTTCCCCAATGCGGCCGGCGACTCGGCGATCTTTGGCAACAATCTGACCAGCAGTGGCCAGGTTGATCTCGGTGGAACGGCGCGGACGGTCGGATCAGTAACATTCAACAACACCAACGGGTCGTCCTACGACCTTACCAACGGCACGTTGACGATCAACAACAACGCCGCCATCGGATCGATCACCAACGCCAACGGCAATCACACGATCTCGGCAAACGTCAATCTCGTGTCGAACACGAACGTTTCTGTGACGAACGCAGCTGACGTCCTCAATATTTCGGGCAATATCAGCGGCGGGGCGATGAACGTGCTCGGTGGTGCAGGTACGGTCATCATTACTGGCGCCAACAGCTATGGTGCGACGACGATCGCCGCCGGTAATACGCTGCAAGTTGGTAACGGCGGAACGACCGGTACGCTGGGTGCCGGCGCAGTAACCGTTAACGGCACGCTTGTCGTTAATCGCAGCGACGCTGTCAGCATCTCTCAGTCGATCAGCGGCACGGGTGGTACGGTCAAGCTGAATGGTAGTGGTTCTACGACCTTGCTCGGCACAGCCAGCAGCGGCACTTGGGGTATCGAGGTCAATGGCGCTCCGGCATTTATCGGCAACGGCAACGCAGCCGTTGTCGGCTCGGGACCGGTTGCACTGAACCAGGACCTGACCGTAAACAGCACGGCAAACAATACCTTTGGCGCGCTAAGCGGTGGCGGCACCCTCAACAAACAGGCTTCCGGCACCCTGGCGCTATCTGCTGCCAGCCCTTCGTATTCCGGCACGGTTAACGTCACCGGCGGCAATCTCAAGCTTGGCCCAACCGCGGCCGCGGGCACTGGTCAGATCAACTTGAATAGTGCGGCGTTGAGCGAAAGCAGCGCCACCGCCACTCACGCCAACAATATTGACCTGCAAGGCACCGTTTCAATTGATACAGACGTGAACACCATGAATCTGACTGGCCAATTGACTGGGTCTGGCACCGTCAACCGCAACGGTGGTACGGGGACATTGACACTTAATAGTGCAAACACCACGGACGGCAACAAGAATTTCGCCGGCACCTTTAATAACTCGGCGGGTGTACTCAACTTCGGCCACAAAGCGTCGGGAAGTGCCGCAGCCGTGTGGAACTTCACTAGTCCCTCGGCCGTTACGTTCGGTAACCTGGGTGGAACGATTAACTTTGGTGGCCTCAATGGTACGAGTGCCATCAACTCAACAGGTAATAGCCGCATCCGCGTCGGCGGCGGCAATGACGTTGTGCCGGGCACCTTCAACAGCGCTTTCTCGGGGCCGATCACGGGCGCGAGTCTAAGCAAGGATGGTCTAGGAACGTTTACCGTCTCCGGCCAGAACTCGTTCACGAATGATGCGATCACGGGTTTGACCGGAACTAGCTCGATCGTCATCAGCGGCACAATGAATGCTGCTTCGAGCACCGGAGCGTCGACCGGCCCACTCGGTGGCCCAACCCAAGTGACGGTGATCGGTAACGCCACAAGCGGCGCCAACGGTCAGGCCAACCTGTTTGATGCTACGCTGGGCACGTTTGGAGCCGTCACGGTCTCGAATCCAATTATAGTTAGCGCCGGTTACGGAACCGCGACCGCCACGCCTTACACCTTGAAACTGGCCGGTAATTCTGACAACAACTCGAGCTTCACGGGTGCGATCAGCTTGCAGAATAATCTGACAATTGCTCAGGTCGCCACGACCGGAGCAAATGCTCTGACCGTTGCCGGTAACCTCACGGGTAGCCCAGCGGGCACCGGCATACTAGGCAATACGGCGATTGATGGCCCGAACAACACGGGTCTGCAGACAGTGACCCTCGCGGGTCCTGGCAAGATCAATGTCACGGGTGCTATCGCTGACGGCGGGGGCGTGGTGTCAGTCGCATCGACCGGCGGCACCGCGACGATATCCGGTGCCAATACCTACACCGGCTCAACGACTGCCAACGCCGGCCGGCTCATCACGGCAACGGCTGTGAAGAACGGTGCGGCGATGTCCATCACCAACAATGGTGTCATCGAAGTGCCGACCAACGGCCTGGCGGCGGGCGTGACTCGCGTCTCTTCCCTCACCATCAACACCGGCGGCAAGCTCGACCTGCATGACAATGATCTGGTCGTCGAAAATGGCGCCGGACCTGCCGGATACTCTGCGCTTGCAAGCATGGTCGTCAGTGGCCAGATCTTCTCCTCGACGCCGGCCGCTGGCACACGATTCGGCATCAAGGAAAACTCGGCCGGGGTCTTCACAGCGCTTTCCGGTTACTCGCTCCCGAACCCGACGATCTCCACCCTCGTCAAGTACACTTGGCTTGGCGACGCCAACCTGGATGGCAAGGTCGATGGTACCGACTACGCCCTTACCGATACCGGCTTTGGCAGCGCTGGCAATACATGGAGCGTTGGCGACTACAACTACAGCGGCAACATCGATGGCACGGACTACTCGCTCATCGATACCGGCTTCGGCAGCCAATCGGGCACGCTGCCGGAACCGACCGCTCTTGGCCTGCTGGGTCTGGGCGCGATGGGGATGCTCCGCCGTCGTCGTCATCAGGCATAGGCCGTTTGATCTCCGCATCCTCCGAAAGCCGCGGGGCGGTCCATGTGAATGGTCCGCCCCGTGGTGTTGGGGCGTGGCGCAGAAAGTGCCTGTAGAACCGAGACTTACTACCGCTCTGAAAGCGTCGTAAATCTGTAAATGCCTGTCGTAAAATGGCTATTGTTCCTGCGTCAAAGTGTTAAATCATCTCGGTACGATAAGGCCAGAGGCATCAGCGGAGATGCCGATTAATCGTTAGCCATCATTTCATACGCCGATCAATCGGCGCGGCTAACAGCTTGCGGATGGTCTTTGAGGAGTTGTGTCATGCGTAAATCACGCGCTGTTTCTGCGTTCACCCTGGTGGAGTTGCTCGTTGTGATTGGCATCATCGCGCTGCTGATCTCGATTCTGTTGCCTTCTCTCAACAAGGCTCGCGAAGCGGCGAACAGAATCAAGTGCGCATCAAATCTCAAACAGTTATACAACGCCTCGGTTCTATACGGACTCCAGTATAAGAATTACATTCTGCCGTCCCGAACATGGCAAGGACCCTCCGGAAATGCTAATGCTTACTATTGGTGTGGCGTAAGTGTGATCGGACCACTTTTCGGCATTAGGTCAGGCACGACGGATCAAGTTGCACTTGATCGCGTCAACAAGCTGCTCGATTGTCCTTCAAACCGACGCGACCACACAGTATTGGCCGGTGGCTCGCAGGGCCAGAATTTTTCTGTCGATTACACATACAACGCGAACTTTGGTGACGACCGCGCTTATCCCGGATCACCTGGGTACGACGCAACCAAGGATTATACTTGGGCCCGATTTAAGAAGTGGTCTGACGTACCCCAGAATGTGGTGATGGCGCTTGATCTGGCAGAGCAAGTTCAGAATGACGACGAGCGTTTTTCAAGTCTTTCAGATTTGTGCACTGTCAATGGTTCCACCCGATTCTGGCCCCGCGCAGGCCGAGTGCACAAGGACAAAACGGCAAATGTGCTTTTTACTGACGGCGTAGTACGAAGTTTGGTGGCCTACAAGGAAATGAATGGAAACAATCAGCCGACCTCCGTTCTCGCTGGCATGTCCGTCTTGCAGGATTGGATGATTCGCTACCCTAAGGATTCCGAGAAAAGTAATGCAACGACTATGAAAGATCGTTGGACGAATCGGCGACCACTTCCATTCTAATTTGCAATGCCGATCGAAATCACACGTCTGCAATTAATTGAGTCAAGGGACGTCGCAATGCAATCTCGGATTAAAGTCGGGCTGGCTGGCATCTCAGGTTATGGCAGCCTTTACCTCGACGCGCTCATGCCGATGGTCGAGCGTCAGGAAATCGACCTGGTCGGCGTCGTCGATCCTGCTCCGCAGCGGTGTCGACATCTGAGCCAACTGGAGCGTTACGGGATTTCGATCCATAGCGACCTGTCTTCGCTTTACAACGATAAGCAGCATCCCAATCTGATGATGCTTGCCACACCGATCCACCTGCACGCACAACAGGCGTGCTGGAGTCTGCAGCATGGAAGCAATGTGCTTTGCGAGAAACCGCTCGCGGCAACCGTGCGGGACGCGCGCCGGATTGTCACTGAATCGACCACGACCTCGCGATTTGTGGCAATGGGATACCAGTGGTCGTACAGCGCGGCAATTCAAGCACTGAAGGCGGATATCGCCTCTGGGGCGCTGGGTCGTCCGAAGCGGTTAAAGAGCTTGGTTTTCTTCCCGCGAAATGCCGACTACTTTGCCCGCAACGGCTGGGCTGGCCGAATGAAAACCGCCGGTGGTGAAGCCGTGTTTGACGGTCCGGCGAACAATGCCGCGGCGCATTACTTGCACAACATGTTCTATGTGCTTGGGTCTTCGAGGCAGACGAGCGCCATGCCCGCGACCACGCAGGCCGAACTGTATCGCGCCAACGACATCGAGAATCACGATACCGCGGCCATCCGGGCGGTGACCGAGGATGGTGTTGAGATTCTCTTTTACGCGTCGCACACCGTGCCCGCGTCGATGGGGCCGATGTTCCGGTTTGATTTTGAAAACGCGGTCGTGACCTACTCTGCCGAATCGGTTTCCGGCATCGTGGCGCGATTCCGCAACGGTAATATCAAGCGTTATGGCGATCCGATGCTGGATCGAACGGCGAAGATTCGCGAATCAATAGCGGCCGCGGCGGGCGATGGGGAAGTCGCCTGCCCGGCCCGCGCCGCGATGCCGCACGTCGTCTGCATCGCCGCCGCCCACGCATCGATGCCGCGAATCACGTCCATGCCTCAGAATCTAGTGACGGTTTCCGGCTCTGATGGCGACAAGATGCTCACGGTCAACGGCCTGCACTCGACGCTCATTCAGTGCTTCGATCAGTGGCTCCTGCCCTCAGAGTTTGGCGGCTTGGAGTGGGCGCGTCCGGGTGCGGTCATAACCACGCCGTCCGTGCTCGATCCTGCGGATCGTTCGGAATCCGAAGCACTGCCGCCGCGATTGCAGGAGGCGTGGAGCGAGCCGTCTGCCACCAACGGCAAAATTGCCGGGCACGCGTAAAGCTTTGTCTCGATGGCCGATATCTCAAGTGAAGTCCGGCCGAACAATCCTCTATATTGAGTGCCTATGTCCCCGATCGACTGGATTCTTCTCGCCGCACCGATCGCCCTCGTGCTCGGCATCGCGCTCTATACCAATCGCTTTGTAAAGTCCGTCGCCGACTTTCTCGCCGGCGGACGACTCGCCGGGCGGTATCTGCTGGCCAACGCGCGCGGCGAATCGGATTCGGGATTGAGCAACACGCTCTCAAAGTTCGAGCAGATCATGGTCGCCGGGTTCGTGCTCAACTTCTGGGAGAAGCTGTCTGTTCCCTTCATGCTGCTGATCGGCATCTCGGGGTTTGTCGTCTATCGGTTTCGCGAAACTCGCGCGCTGACGCTCGCCCAGTTTTTTGAGATGCGTTACAGCCGCGGTTTCCGATTGTTCATGGGCGGCCTCGCTTTCATTGCGGGCATTCTCAACTACGGCGTCTTCCCCGCCATTAGTGCGCGGTTCTTTATTTACTTCCTCGATCTGCCGCATGATTTCTCGATTGCCGGGATCTCGATTCCAACCTTTGCGGCCATCATGTTTGTCTATCTCACCTGCACCGTGCTGCTCGTCTGCTTCGGCGGGCAAGCCACCGCGATGGTGACCGACTGCATCGAAGGCATTCTCTCCCACCTGATCTACATCGTGATCATCGTGGCCGTGGCGCTGACGGTGCATTGGTCGCAGGCGTATGACGTTCTGTCGAACCATGAGGCCGGGAAATCGCAGTTGAATCCGTTTGACGCTGACAAGGTGCAGGATTTCAACATCTGGTTTGTGGCGATCGGCTTATTCATGTTTGGTTATTCGCGACTGGCATTCCAAAATCGCCAGGGTTTTCAGGCCGCCGCCCGCACGCCACACGAGGCCCGCATGGCGGATGTACTTGGCAACTGGCGCTCGTATGCCCGAAATCTCATGATGCTGGTGCTGGTCATCGCCGCCATGACCTTCATGACCCACAAGGACTTCGCAGGCGCCTCGCAGACCGCCCATGACGCCATTAACCATATTCCTGATAAATACCTTCAGAAGCAGATGACGGTCCCCGTCGCCCTTGCGCACATGCTTCCGATCGGCGTGAAGGGGTTGTTCGCGGCCATCATGATCATGGGCCTGTTCGCGGGGGATGCCGGGCACTTGCACTCCTGGGGCGGCATCTTCGTGCAGGACGTGGTTCTGCCGCTGAAGAAAAACGCGATGTCGCAGCGCGGGCATATTCTGGGTCTAAGGGTGGCGGTGATTTTTGTCGCGCTGTTTGCGTTTGTGTTCAGCATGACATTTACGCAGACTCAATACATCACGCTCTGGATGAGCGTCACCAGTGGCGTATTCGTCGGCGGTGCTGGAGCCGCGATCATCGGCGGCTTGTATTGGAAACGCGGCAGCACACAGGGCGCGTGGACGGCCGCGATCTGCGGCAGCGTCATTTCGCTGATCGGCATCGTCTGCAACAACATCAGCGTCTGGACGCCGATCCGCGACAGCAACCTCGGCCAATCGCTCAATCTCCCCGAAAAATTCTGGTTCAACGGCCAGCAGACAAGCTTCGTCGCCGCTGGTGCGGCCATCGGGCTCTATATCATCGTTTCCCTTCTGACTTCTCGATCACTTTTCAATCTCGATCAGTTGCTGCACCGCGGGCAATATGCGGTCGAAGCGGGCGCGACGCGCGAGCCGGCCTCGTTCTGGTCACGATTCAAGCTTCGGAACATTCTTCGTTTCGATTCCAATTTCACCTTCTGGGACAAGCTCGTCTCCGGCGGCATCTTCTGGTGGGCGATGTTGCTATTGGCCGTGAACATGATCGTCTCGGTCATCAACATCAACGCCTGGTATCCAGCCACGCTCCCGGCCGCGGCCTGGTTCGCCGTGCACTGGCCGACGCCATGGTCGCTCAAGGCGTGGGCGTTGTACTGGCAGATCACAGGGATCGGCGTGCCGCTGATTATCTCGCTGGTGACGCTGGTGTGGTTCGGCATCGGCGGGGTAATGGATATCAGATCGTTCTTCCGAGGCCTGCGATCCGTCCGCCGAAATACCGCTGATGATGGACGCGTCGAAGCACAGCCGCAGGGCACTCCAATCATCCCGGCTCCGGCAACCCCGGGCGTTATTCCCGACCCAAAACAGGCAGGCGCAACACTATGATTTTCAACAAGCTCCCGTTCTGCATGATCCTCTTCATCGGCGGAATCGTGCTCGCTCAATCTCAGAAGAAAGGCGAAGCCCCGCTTTTCATGGAGCATGATGACGCATGGTTCACCAGCGATGCGGGTGTGGAGCAGATGCGCAAGCTCGTCTCCTGGCAACTTCCGTCCGGTGGATGGATGAAGGACTACAAGTACGAGGAATTCCGCAAGCCGAATGAGAAATCCGACAGCGGCTGGCTCGAAGGCACTTACGACAACAAAGCCACCATCACCGAGATGCGCCAGATCGCTCGCGTTTTCCGGTTGACGAAAAAGCCTGAGTTCCTCGACTCGTTTAATAAAGGACTCGGCTTCATCTTCACCAGCCAATACCCCAATGGCGGCTGGCCGCAGCGGTACCCGATCAAAGAGTCGAATTACGGCCACGGTATTACCTACAACGACAACGCCATGGTCAACATCATGCAGCTCGAATACGACGTGCTGCATAATCCGGATTACCAAATCGTAGATGACGAAATGAGAAAGAAAGTGCAGGAGTCGCTGGACAAGGGCCTCGACTGCACGCTGAAATGCCAGGTTGTTGTCGACGGTAAACCCACCGTTTGGGCGCAACAGTATGACGCGGTGAAGATGACGCCGATGAAAGCCCGTGCCTTTGAACTTGAAGGCCTCGCCAGCGGCGAAAGTTCCGCGATTCTGGTGATGCTGATGGGCTTTGAGAATCCGAGCCCAGAGATTCAGAAGGCAGTTCATGCCGGTGCTGCGTGGTTCGAATCGGTCAAAATCACGGGCAAAAAGTTGGAGAAACGCGACGGCGACACATTCGTTGTCGATGATCCTGCGGCTGAGCCGCTCTGGTCGCGGTTTTATGAGATCGGCACCAATAAGCCGTTCTTCGTCGGCCGTGATAGTGTAAAGCGCTACGATGTTTCTGAAATCGACAAAGAACGACGCAACGGCTACGCCTGGCTGCGGCCGTTCTGGGGTGCGGATGTCGCGAAAAAATATGCAGAGTGGAAGCTGAAATATCCGGCCTAAGTCCGCGTGAAATACGCATTGGAAAAAACAATGAAGACGAAACTTGCGGCAATCGCGATCACGTTCGCCATGGCTACCGCGGCAAATGCTGAATGGACGACGCTCACTGTTGGCAATTTCCCCAGCAGCGGGCGGATGGTGTATCACACAGTTCAGGAAGCGATCGATTCGATTCCTGACGGGAAGGCCGATCCGGTTTTGATCAATATCAGTCCCGGCACTTACAAAGAGCGACTCAAAATCGAACGTGGCAAGCCGGCGATCACGCTCAAGGGGTTGGGGAAAAAGCCGGACGAGACGGTATTGACGTTTGACCTGAACAACAGTTCCGTCGTCGCGCCCGCGACCCAGCCGGTCGGCACCAGCGGGAGCGCCAGCACCTCGATCAACGCCAAGGATTTTACGGCCGAGAACATCACGTTTGAAAACTCCTCGGGAGACAAAGGGCAGGCGCTGGCGCTTAAGACGCAGGGCGATCGCGGCGTCTTTCGGAATTGTCGATTTCTCGGCTGGCAGGACACGCTCGATGCCGATGGCGGCCGGCAATATTTCGTCGATTGTTATATCGAAGGCCGCGTCGACTTCATCTTCGGCGGATCAACGGCCGTTTTCGATCGCTGCACCATCAAATCCAAAAATGGCGGCTACGTCACCGCCGC
>JADMIO011826970.1_pt1 | contig 72972 bp, 62 predicted proteins | sample 8958161 | NCBI WGS metagenome assembly JADMIO01 (sample SAMN16585339, study PRJNA669376) | soil metagenome | isolation source: Crop rotation soil | place: USA: Cullars Rotation, Alabama | collected 2011 | reverse complement strand
CCGCGACAACTTGTCCACGTGGAATTCTAAGCTTAGGATCCCAATGTGCTGGAAAGGCCCAAAACCAAGCCCATAACCGAGAAGTTGCAAAAATTCTCCGCTATTTTTATCAAATATTGCCAATCCTCCCAAACTCGTCCCAAATATTAGACGATCACCGATGACCGTTAGGCGAGAATTCATACCCGCCAACGATCTCTTTCCCCCAAACGTTTGGCGTGCGAATGGCCATCCAAAGTTTGCTCGTTTACCGCGAAGATCGGCAAAATTAACAACAAAATCCTCATGCTCTAACGTGCTTGCCAATTTGTGAATGGCGCCGTTACCCAAAGCAAAAATACTACTCCCATCAGTGGCAAGACTTGCAATGCCAGTAATTTCGCGTCGCCCAACTATTTGCCCCGTCACGCTATCAATGGCAAATATACCGGCACCGAAGGACGCCGCAAAAATTTTGTCTCCGATAACCACAAGCGGCGCGACAATATCAGGAAATTCCCGAGCAGAGGGTAACGTCACAGTCTTTTTAATGATTCCGCTGGGATACCTGATAAAAGTAAGATAACCATCGCTATGTCCCACCACCAGATTGAGTTTATCGGTATCTAACCTACTTTTTTGCACGATCAAGATATTGCTGAGCGACCCAAGTCTCAGCCGGTTATCTTTAAATGGACGCTCCACCCGAAAACGCTCATCGCCCTGACTGCCAATACAAAAAACCGTTCCGAGTGCTGTAGAAAAAATCACATCATCGGCCACAACCTGGATATTGTTCAAAACGGCGCTGCCGGCTTGAAAGCTAAAAATTTCTTGAAAGCTATAAGCGTCAAGACCATGCAACACACCTTTGTCAGTGCCAAAAAACATTTTAGATTTATCGGCACTAAATGCCACACTCGTAATGACCCTTCCTTCGGTTGGAATGTGTAGAAGATTTTTGCCGGTATCGGCGTCGACACCATGCAAATATTGATCACCCGCACCGGAAAAAATAATACGCCGCGAGGGCTCATAGGTAGGGGCTGCGCTCACATTGGAACGCCAGGAAATACAGCGGCTATCCTCCATTGGCAGCCCAAACAAACTATCGATGCAGGGATCGGCCTCATAAGGATTGGCCACCAGCGAAATCCGCATGGGCTCAACCGGTTTTCGCATCGTCATGCAAGCCGATAAAACTACGGCTAGCATAACAGTGAAAACAACACGAAAAACCGGCGGACGGTGATTTAATCCATGACCAATCATTTCATTCTCACCACACCAAACCATACGTTAGCGAAGCTTGGCTTCTAGGCGTTTGGCGCCAGATTCGTAAACCGAAGCAGGGAAGTCTTCTAAAAGTTTTTTAACATATCCTAACGCACTTTCTTTCTTATCTAAAGCTTGAGACAGTCGAGCCGATTCCCATAGCGCTATTTCAACAAATGACGAAAGCTTTAACGTCACAATCTTATCAAAATAGGTCAGAGCATCCGAACCTCGGCCCTCTTTTTCCAAAGCATAACCAAGGCCTAAGAGAGCGAGTCCATAAAACGCATCCGCTTCTTTAAGGTCACTTAATGCCTTTTCGTAATGCTGAACGGCCATTTTCGCGTCATTATTTTCTAACGCGAGATGACCCGCATAAAGATTCGCTAAAGTGGAAACCTTGGCGTCTTTTTGGCCGCTAGCAACAGACGCTAAGGCACTATGCGCTTCGGCAAGCTTCTTTTTACCCTCGTCGTCTTTTGCGTCACCGATGTTAGAAACCGCATCGATATAAGCTTCCGACGCAATTTCGGATGACCGTTTGGCATAATATTTGTAGCCGGCAAAAGTAGCAGAACCTATCACTATGCCAACGATGAGACCGCTCACCAAGCCTTTGTTGTGCTGCACCCAGGACACCAGCTCAAACCCCTTTGCTTGATATTCGTCTTGAATACCAGCGGATTGCTCCGCGGCTTTCTTTTCTCTGGCTTCTTTTTCTTCCGGAGTTTCTTTAAGTTTTTTATGAATAACTACCATCACCAAGCCCCAAATCTTTGCAGTAACTATTAGCAACGCGACCTTTTGTTTCTTACGCAAAACAGCAAAAAAAGCAATGCGCGAAAAAATTATCACGGGGGGTTGAAAAAAAAACTTGGTAGTACATTAGTGGTGAATCATCGTGCGGCGATGGTGGAACGGTAGACACGCTACTTTGAGGTGGTAGTGGCCAAAAGCTGTGGGAGTTCGAGTCTCCCTCGCCGCACCAAAATCATTTCAAATTTGAACAACTTTGATTTTCATTTTTTGTCATCCTGGATGCCGAAAAGATAGCCGTTAGGCTATCGGCGAAGAAGTCCAGGACCTCCAGATAATGGCACCGCAAAGAGGTCCCGTACTAATACGCCGATGCCCTTACGGGCATCTTTTAGGCATACGGGATGACAAATAAAGATCCTATTCTGGCGTGAATAAGTAACCGCTAACTCTGACTCTTCAACGCTTCCGCTTGAAAGTGTGTTCTAATCTTCGTGATCAAATCTTCTATTTCACCAGCAAAAAGCTTGGGTAGATTATAAACCGTGACGCCCACGCGATGATCCGTACAGCGATCTTGTGGAAAATTGTAGGTGCGAATTTTCTCCGAACGATCGCCACTTTTCACCATTTCTTTCCGTTCAGCGGCGCGTTCTTTGTCCTGTTCAGCCTGAATTTTATCATAAAGCCTAGCCCGCAAAACTTTTAGCGCTTTGGCTTTATTTTTGTGCTGGCTTTTTTCATCCTGGCACTGAACCACAAGGCCACTGGGCATGTGGGTAATGCGCACCGCAGAGTCAGTGGTATTCACACTCTGACCACCAGGACCGCCGGCACGAAATACGTCTACGCGAATGTCTTTTTCTTCGATCTTCACGTCAACTTCTTCCGCCTCGGGCAGCACAGCCACGGTACAGGCAGATGTGTGCACCCGACCTTGGGTTTCTGTAGCAGGCACGCGCTGCACCCGGTGCACGCCAGCTTCGTACTTGAGATGCGAATACACCTCGTTACCGCTAATAGTGGCGGTGATCTCCTTAAAGCCACCTTTACTACCCTCTGAGGATGTCATCACTTCCACCGTCCACCGTTTGGTCTCGGCATAACGGGCGTACATCTGATAAAGCTCGCCGGCAAACAGGCTGGCCTCGTCGCCCCCCGTACCGGCTCGGATTTCAATAATTACGTTTTTTTCATCCAGGGGATCTTTGGGAAGCAATAATATTTTTATGCGCTCATTCAGCGCATCGATTTCAACCTCGAGCTTGTCTATCTCTTCTTTTGCCATGGCACGAATTTCTGCGTCGGAATCCTGCATGAGCTCTTTATTATCTTGCAGCGCACTATCGGCGGCCATTAGAGCATCAAAAGAGTTCACAATGGGCTCAAGCTGGGCTCTTTCTCTGCCCAATTTAGTCAGCTCAGACTGCTTGAGATTCATGTTGCCCAAGTCTTCGAGCACTTTGTGATAGCGTTCTTTGATCGACTGAAGTTTATCGCGCATCATAACTTAGGCTCGCGGATATTCCTTGCTCACAATTTTCTTAATTACGAACAAGGCAAAAAGCGAAGGCAATACAATTACCAACAAAAATGCAACCACGGGAAAAACGACATCCAACAGGTTTGGTGAATATAACCGTTCCAAACTTTGCGACATGTCACACTCGAGTTATTTTTTGTCGGTTTGATATTTTTTACGGAAACGATCGATACGGCCTTCGGTGTCCACCAGTTTGGCTTTACCGGTAAAAAACGGGTGGCAGGCAGAGCAAACGTCTACGTTGTAACCCTTGGTGGAACGGGTCTCGTATTTGGCGCCACAGGCACAGCTAATGGCCACAGCCGAATATTTGGGGTGAATTCCGTCTTTCATGGCATCCTCTTATATTAAAATTTCAAAGAACTTTTAGCGATTTGAGCGGCAAAGTCAACGCTGTTGCAACGCCCACTTTTGAACCCTATAAGCACAAGGTCTTTGAATTGCAGGGTAGTACTATGAAAAGTAGCTTAGAATTGCGTGAAAAATTCCTGACTTACATGAAAAACCACGGTCATCAGGTGGAAAGAAGTGCTCCGCTCATCCCCTACGATGATGCAACCCTCCTCTTTGTGAACGCAGGCATGGTGCCCTTTAAAAACGTCTTTTTAAATAAAGAAACCAGGGCGTATAAAACTGCCACAAGCTCTCAAAAATGCGTTCGCGCGGGCGGCAAGCATAACGACCTAGAAAACGTGGGCCAAACCGCCCGCCACCACACATTTTTCGAAATGCTCGGCAACTTTTCCTTTGGCGATTATTTTAAAGAAGGCGCCATTACCTTGGCCTGGAATTTCCTAACCAAAGAATTGGGACTCGATAAGAACCGCTTAAGCGTGAGCATTTTTGCCGGCGATGCCCAGGTTTCGGGCGATGAAGAGGCCTTTCGCATTTGGCATGAAGTGGTTGGTTTACCCAAAGAAAAAATCAAGCGGCTTGGGCGCGCGGATAACTTCTGGCAAATGGGCGATACCGGCCCCTGCGGCCCCTGCACCGAGATCCATTACGATAGAAGCGACGTCAAAGTCGGCTTTGGCGCCATGGACATCGATGAGCAGGTGGTGGAGATCTGGAATCTCGTGTTCATGCAATACGAGATGCAGAAGGACGGCACGCTCACCCCTCTGCCCTACCCTTGCGTGGATACAGGGATGGGGCTTGAACGGCTAACCACGGTGGTAAACGGCCTAAAAAGCAACTACGACACGGATCTCTTACGTCCCATGGTGGATCTAAGTGCTAAGCTTGCCCAAAAGACTTACCTCGCCTCTGATTCACCCGACGACATGGCCATGCGCGTTATTGCTGACCACGCTCGCGCTACAGCATTTTTGGTGGCCGATGGACTGATGCCTAGCAACGAAGGCCGCGGCTATGTATTGCGCCGCATCATGCGCCGGGCCATTCGCCATGGGGCACAATTAGGCCTAAAAGATCTCTTCTTTTATGAGGTTTGCCTTAAAGTAGTGGACATCATGAGCGGCCCCTACCCTGAACTTGTTCAGGCCAAAATGCTCATTGAAAAGGTGGCTAAGCTTGAAGAAGAAACCTTTCGAAAGACTCTCGATCGCGGGCTAATCCTCTTCGCCGATGCCGCTAAAAATTTAAAGCCTCAGGAAAAGCTTTCGGGGCATACCGTGTTTAAGCTCCATGAAACCTATGGTTTCCCCCCTGATTTGACCGAAATCCTGGCTTTAGAACGCGGCCTGAACATCGACTGGGCCGAGTTTGATAAAGCCAAGTCTGACCATGAACAAAAGAGCTCCCATGGCCTTGGGCTTAGTACCGTTTCAGATACCTTTATTAGGCTTAAAGAGCGCTTTAAAAAAAGTTCATTTAAGAACCAAGAATCCTTAGAAAATGCCTCGGTATTGGCGCTCATCAATAATGACGCAGAGGTGGCAAATCTTGCGGAGGGCGAGGAAGGCGTTTTGGTCCTCGATATTACCAATTTTTATGGCGAATCGGGCGGCCAGTTAGGCGACCAAGGGCTGATAAAAAATAGTTCAGCGCTGGTGGAAGTTCTGGATACCAAAAAATCTGGCGGCGTGATTTTACACCTGGTAAAAGTTAAAAGCGGCTCGATAAAAGTGGGCGACAAAATCAATACGGAAGTGGATTGGCCACGGCGCCAAGATATCATGCGCAATCACTCTGCCACCCACTTACTCCATGCTGCACTACGCCAAATTTTGGGCGACCACGTGATGCAAAAGGGCTCGCTCGTAGCACCGGATCGCTTGCGTTTTGACTTCGCTCATTTTGAAGCCGTAAAGCCGGAGCAGCTTGTGGCCATAGAGACCCTGGTAAACGAATGGATCTTGGCCAATGAACCCGCAAAAACCCAAGAGATGACCATAGAAGAAGCCAAGGCCTACGGGGCGCTCGCTCTTTTTGGCGAAAAATATGAGGAAAAAGTGCGCGTGCTCGATATGGGCTCCCATTCCATTGAGCTGTGCGGTGGCACCCATGCCTCTCATACTGGCGATATCGGGCTATTCAAAATTACGAGCGAAAGCCCACTAGCCCAGGGCATTAGGCGCCTCGAAGCCATAACTGGCACAGCCGCGCTCAAGGCTTCCCAGGCAAATGACCTGATGCTCAAGAATCTCGCCAAAAAACTTTCCGTGGCGCCTCAGGAATTACCCATGCGCCTAGACCAAATAATGGCTGAACTTAAAGCCGGCCAAAAAGAACTTAAAGCGAAAAGCACGTCATCTTTAAAAGACAAAGCTTCAGAAGCGGTTCAGGCTAAAACCATGGTCGGTTCGGTTGGCTTGGTGACCCAGGAAATCGATTTTATTACCGATATGAACGATATTCGCACCTACGCCGATCTCATCCGCGATTCTTTGGGCTCGGGCGTCGTAGCTTTGGGGGTAAAACTCGAGGGCGACAAGTGTTTGTTACTCGTAGCGGTTACCAAAGATCTCGCTGGGCGCGTGCATGCCGGCGAACTCGTAAAATTGGCCGCGCCATTTATTGATGGTAAAGGCGGCGGCCGGCCGGATTTTGCGCAGGCTGGGGGCACTAAAGTGAGCGGACTTAACGAAGCACTAAATAAGGTGAAAGAAACAATACATTAATCCTTTATATTAGTTCTTTTTTAGCTTTTCCACGTCGTCTTTTAATTCGTCGTCAAACAATTGCTTCATGAGGAATGAACTTTTCACGATTTTATCTAGAATTTTTACCACTCGGATTGACTCATTATTAATATTCTCTTCTGCCTTTTTTAACTTGTTAATTTCTTCCAAAATATTATCACGCATATTTTCGAGTTTCGTAATTGACTCACGGTCGCCTTTTTGCTTCTGAGCAAGCCCAATAATTGACGGACCAAAAAGATCTAGACGTTCCCTCACTTTGTCCTGAATTTCCTTAAAATCCTTTTGCGCGTTTTTAAGATCGTCCTGAGATTTTTCCAGCTTCTCAATGCCGTTATTCAGGTCTTTTTTCAACAATTCACTGGACTCTAAAACCTTCTTATCAAGATTAATCTCGGAATTAGATATTTTGTTTTCGAGTTCTTTCGTAGTTTCATATGCGAGGGATATAATATTTTTTTGCGCATTTTCCAGATTTTTTACTTTCAGGTTAATTTCTTTTTCACCCTTTTCGAAATCGTCTCTGAGTTGTTTTGATATATCATTTAGCGACAGGTTAAGTTCAGAGCTCAACTCTTTCAACTCTTTATCGCCAAGATCCTTATTTTGCTTAACCAAATTGCTTAAGTTGGTAATCTTGATATTGCTTTCCAGCTTGTTGTCCTCAACTAATTTACCCAGTTCTTTCTGAAGCTCGGTCAATTTTTCAAAAGATTCATTTAAGTCATTTTTCGCCAACTTAATTTTTTCATCGACCTGACCTTCATCAAGCTTTTTGCCGATATCCACAAGTACATTCTTTAGATCTTCGGATATTTTCTTAATCTCTTTTTCACTGATGTTCTTATTGTTATTGACAAGTTTCTCCAATTTTTCTTGCATTTCGAGGATCGACGTTCCAACTTCATTTCGACTCCTCATAATTTCATCATCGAGATCTTTTTTGTTGGAAATTTGATTGTTTTTCATAATTTTTTGAACATTAGATAGTTCGTCATTTAATTTGTTGGTTAAGCCGGTAATCTTGCTATTGCTTTCCAGCTTGTTGTCCTCAACTAATTTACCCAGTTCTTTCTGAAGCTCGGTCAATTTTTCAAAAGATTCATTTAAGTCATTTTTCGCCAACTTAATTTTTTCATCGACCTGACCTTCATCAAGCTTTTTGCCGATATCCACAAGTACATTCTTTAGATCTTCGGATATTTTCTTAATCTCTTTTTCACTGATGTTCTTATTGTTATTGACAAGTTTCTCCAATTTTTCTTGCATTTCGAGGATCGACGTTCCAACTTCATTTCGACTCCTCATAATTTCATCATCGAGATCTTTTTTGTTGGAAATTTGATTGTTTTTCATAATTTTTTGAACATTAGATAGTTCGTCATTTAATTTGTTGGTTAAGCCGGTAATCTTGCTATTGCTTTCCAGCTTGTTGTCCTCAACTAATTTACCCAGTTCTTTCTGAAGCTCGGTCAATTTTTCAAAAGATTCATCTAAGTCTTTTTTCGCCAACTTAATTTTCTCATCGACCTGACCTTCATCAAGCTTTTTAGCTAAATCGTTGATGAACTGCTCCTTATCCACCTTATTTTCATTGACTATTTTTTCCAGATTGCTAACTGATTCCTTAGCCTCATCAACACTGTCGTATAATACAGAAAACTGCTTCCTGAGAGTATTAATTTCCTTTGTATTCTTGCTGAGTTCTGTATAACGCTCATCTAATCTTTCCAAATCATTACCAACATTTTCCATATCCAATTTTATTTTTTCTATTTCTCCACTAATTTCTGTCTTCAAATTATTTAACAAATTTTCGCTATTCTTCTGATTACTGTTAACAAGTTCTGTAAGCTTGTTTTGCAGCTTCTCAAGATTGTTGATCGAATTGCTTAACCCTGTAGTCTTCTCATTAAGACTGTCATTAATATTTTTTATTTCACTATTTAATTTTTCGCTTTCTTTATCTATTTTATCATTAACTTTACCTAATTTATCATTAACTTTATTAATTTCCCTATCATACATAGATTTATTATTAGAAATGCTATTACGCATATCAACCTGAGCCAATTCCAGGTTATCTAAAGCCTTCTTAACGTCACTACGTATCTTCTTCAAATCCTCGAATTTTTCTTTCGAAAGTTTTTCGAGATCTTCGTTAAGACTTTTTAATTTATCAAACTTCTTACTTAACTCGCTATTGGTAGCCTTCCCTTGTAGTTCTTTAGTTAACTTCTCAACTTGTTCACTTATTCTACTATTAACCTTTATAAAATTCTTATTGATCTCTGACCTATTATTACTGACAAGTTTTTCCAGCGCGTCATGCTTTTCTTTAAGTTTAATAAAAGAATCAATCAACAAATCAATGCCGTTTTTAATTTCCCCTGACAATGAATTTATTCCTAGATCAAATTTTTCACTTAGTTTTTTGTTTTTCTCGTCGCTATCAATCTTGTTATTATTAATAATATTTTTCACGTCATTAATGAGGCCTGTAAATTCCGTACTATTTACCTTGTCCTTGAGAGCATTCTCCAGCACCTTTAACTCTGTATTTATTTTATTTTCCAACTCTTTTATCTTAACGCTGTTATCCGATTTATTTTTTTCCAATAAATTAGAAAGCTCGGTCATGTCTTTTTGCAAATTTTCTTTAAGCTGCGCAACCAATTCCGTGTCGGCTTTGTTTTTGAGCTCATCTTCCATATCTTGGCGCAAATATTTCAATTCATCTTTTTCGGCTTTTTGTAGCTTCAATTCAGCGAGTTTCATCGCAAGTTCGCTATTAAAGGATCCACCACCGCCGAGTGTTCCGGGCAAACGGGGGGCTTTATAAAAATCAGTACTTTTACGTAGGCTATTTTCAATCGCCGAACTGGCGTACAAAACAGGCTGAGTCTTATCGCCACGAATCTCGGTTGTGATTTTGGTAACTAATTTATTCTCTTCTTGTTTATTTGCCGGTGGAGCTTCCAGCTGGTAGGCACTGACCAGCCTCATCAACTTGCTTAGGCTAAAGTTGTCAGAGTCCAAGGCACGGGAAATTTTTGCGATGTTAAGAAGAGGTTCAACTCCGGGCGGATCAACCACAGCAGGATTGGTTGCTTTTATATATTCCCCCAAAATCTTTTCGGCAACTTCAAGGTTTAAAGGCGGCATGACGGCTCGCGAAGCGAGAGCATTTTTACTATAACTAAAAATAAAATCATTGCTTGGCACCACGTGAATAATGGCGATTGCGTAATTAACACCCGCAAGTAAAGCATCGAGGTTTTTGGCCATGGCAACTTTTTGCCCAACGTTGTCATTGATTGACGCATCGTAATTGAGCGCACCAAGCCCGGAAAAAAACACCATTGGTTTTTGGCCGGAAGCACCCAGTTTATTTACGATAGAGAGTATCCAATTAATAAACTCGCCCGAAGATAGGGCTAATCCGCGAGCGTGTCGGCTGAGCTCGAGGAGATCCAGCCGAAACACCTTTTCGCCTTTCATCGCAAAATAGTCGGCGATAATTGGCCATTCATCATCTTCAAGCATTTTGATTACAGCTAAATTGGGTGTCTTTTTCAGCTGCTCTTCAATAACGTCGGGTGGAAAAATATAGAGTTTATCAAGCTCCAAAGTTCCCACCGGCGCGGGAATGGACGTTTCACCTGCGCCGTTTAGGGTTATCAAGGCAGCCTTAATGGCTTTTAACCCTTCAAGCACCTCAGTGACCAAGACGTCCCCGTAATTTTTAATCGCCACGCCGGCATTTTTATACTTAATGGCATTCGTAAGTCTAGCTTTGGTGCTAGTAGAAATACCAAGACCCAAAACCGGTAGTTTTTCGATGAGGGAAGCGATTTGGTCGACTACCCTCAGATTGAGCGGTTCATCTCCAATATTCATAAGAATTTTTATGTATTCGTTAATTATTTCGGCATCGACCCGCGCGTCGCTTCCATCTTGGCTTGCGTCAATTGCTGAAATACTGGATGCATACATAGTGCGCGAAGATGCAATAATTTTTTCGACGAAATATTTACCCACATGCTGAATTTCTGCATACAGTCTTTCATTAACTAGTTCTTCGATTTTTTTCGCGACCGTTGGGCCATTAATGGGCTTTAATTTGAGAGCATCGATAAGCGTCCTAGCACCCCCGGCGGATAAAGCATTAGAAATTTCCTCAATTATCTTGACGTGTTCATCAATCGCAGCAGATTTCTCAAAGTTGGTGATGTTGCCCATAATGGTCTTGACGGGATTAACCAAAATATCTGAGCCCAAAACACCTTTTGCGGCATCGAGTTGTTTATTAATTTCGCTATTCAGGCGATTCATATCGGCGTGAGGATCGTAGGCCACTTTTTTGGCATTATTTAATGCTTGAGCAAACGGCGAGCCGCCACCACCGGGTCCCGGCGCGGGCAATACAGCTTCCACCACACCAAAAGGCGTGACCAGATCGTTCACTTCGATGCCCGACTGGCAAGCAAAAAGCATTAGAGCGCTAATGGCAAACATGCTCCAATGAATCAATTTTTGAATATTCATAATATATACTTCGCAAAATCAAAATATGTTAAATAAATAGCAACTCATCCGCTAAAATTCATTTAAATTCAACAAATTCCCCGAGCTAACTCTAACATGCCGTTTAGACTTGCCAATACTAGCAGTTATCGAATTTTAGCCAAATAAACTAACTACTTACTATCACTTATGAATAAATAGTCGAGGAATACAATGAATAGACTTATTTTACATGGGCTGCACATATTCGCCATTTTTTTCTCTGCCACGGCCACATTGGCTATGAACGAAAACCTTGAAGACAATCGTAATTTAATCCTGCAAAAGGGAGATCAATCAAGCAAACTAGTCGATTTTTTTGGCGACAATGACAAAAAAGTATTCGATCGGCTCAATATTCACGCAAAAAAAATCAATAAGGTATTTAAAAAAATTGATGACCTCTTTCAAAATGTCGCCATAAAAGTTTCCAATCTAAACAAAGACGATGAACCGACTGATGAGCATATCACCTCCTTAGGAAAATTTTGCGCCGGCACTGAGGATCAAGAGAGCATTCTGGAAATAATCTGTCGTCACCTTCCCAAAATGCGTCACCAGATAATCGGCGAAGTTCTAAAAAAACACGAGCCCAAAAATTTAATTAATGCATTGCAGATTTTACAGAAAGCCCAGGCCCTGAGCAGCAAAGATGCTCAGCACATTGTTCACAAGGAAGTTCCGATCAACGGCTATGAGATCGATCGTCTATTTCATACAGGTGCTGTTAAAACCGAAAAAAATCAATTGGTATTGCTGCGCACCGGCGATGTTTACGGCGACATTTTGACATTAGAAGAAACCCATAGGACTCAATCGAAAAAGAAAAAAGGGGAAGAATTAGTTGATTTTTGCAATTACGAAAGCGAAGACATCTGCAGTGAAGAAAACGTAATTAGCGATAAGGGCGATGATAAAAAATCGCAAAAAAATAACAATGCGTCAGAAGACTATGATCATCTAGAACAGGTGCGCGAGCATTTCTCCATTTTGAATTCCATCTCTCGCGCTGTGAGCGCCGATATCGATTCCATGTCGGGCGCCGCGAGCATTTCAAGAAATATTTTTATGTATTTGTCGGCCGACCCACGATATTTTTCGCCAACCATTCTTTTTAATTACTATTTTTACCCTACAGCGGTGAACTTGTTTGGTTTTTCCAATGTTAATGGCTTTTCCGTAGATCTAAATGGCCCAAGTTATTGGGGCTCCATCGACATGGACAACTCACGCACCCGCTGGTGGCTATCTTATACAAGTGGGTACATCGGTGGCGGTGTAAGCTATACCCACAACCTCGATAGCGCATTTTGGAGCAACGGTTCGACCTATTTGACCGTAGGCGCTGCGCTTGGCGGTAACAAAAATTTTATACGCGCAGCATTGTCTTTAGAAACGGTCGCGAACTCTGTGGCAATTGCGGGCAACGTCTCCGTAAGCGGTGGACGTACTCATGAGGTTGTGCCCTTAGGCACCTACCCCATCGATGGCCCCATGGTCAAAATCCGAGGTCTTGAAGGCATCCAAATACGCGATGTAAAAAATATTGGTGCATCTGGCGTAGTGGCCGTCAATTTAACGCAGGTCACTAATGGACAAGCGCCTATTACCATTGCCTTCAGAGCTGCCGCAAATTTCACCAAGGATCGTATTTTTAAGACGCACCTGCCTAAGAAGGACGTACGTTCGGTGGTAAAGGAAGGCAACAAAGCGGCGCTATGGTATGTCCTCGGCGGCAAAATTCTAAAAAGCAAAATACCTAGGTTTGATCAACCAGAGAAATTAATAGATGGCGACGAACTTTTTGAGGTTAAAATTGGCGATCTCACCGGGGCATTTATCGTTGGGTTAGAAGGATTAATTCCGATTCAAGGGCTGCGCGTCGGTGCAAGTGCGACGATGCGGTGCGAGTTTGCGCTAACACTTAAGCGCCTACCGAACAACAAATTTGAAGTAAGCATTGAGCCAAGGCAAATCTATGAAATGAGCCTTTTTGGGAGCATGCTTAATAGCTTTAATGCCGGCAATATTTCAACGCTTTCTATTGCCAAAAAACAATCTTTCCTTTTTGACTTTAACAATTCCTACGGAAAAAGTGCCTATTTCAAATTAGTTGAAGAAGGTATTTTGCCAAGCTTTGGCGAACTTGAAGTATCCAAAAATGGTCTTGGACCCTCCAAACTCATTCGCGACTTTCACAAGCAAAATGAAGATCTGGAGTATTCAGGCGTAGCGCGTACATTTCTCGAAGAAGTAAAAATTTCCGCAAACAAAATTTATGCAGGTTTTAACGCGCCCATCATTCCAGCGACTCTTGATATCGTTAACTATATCGATAGAAAGCTACGAAAGTCCAAACAAAGACTAAACATCGTATTTGAGGCTCCCCAAAGAGAGTTTTTAACCGCTCATGCAAGAAGCATAACCACCGACGGCATTATTGCCATCAAACGCGACACGCGCTCCAACAATTCCATTATTGGCAACGGATTTAGCGGTAAAAAAAATGAAAATATCTATGTAAGCCACAATCGAATCTATACCTGGGAGGCGAAAAACGAAGAACACGAAGAGCGCGGCACGTGGTTTTTTGGTGGTCTGTCGGTCCAAGCTCACTATGAAGACTCTATGTCGCTCGGTGACGAAGAAAGCAATTTGGTGGAAAAAATCAATAGACTTTTTGGCGCACAGATAGGCACTCCCAGCAAATCCAACTCTCGTTACCCACGAAAAGTCATTGTTTCGCGAGAATTTTCCGAAACGGAGCTTAAGCATGTGGACCAAATCAAAAAAAAGGACATCGAAAAAGCGAGTCATGCAAGCGGTATAAACAAATTCATCATTTCCCAGTTGGTGGATAGACTGCGAGAGCAAGATGCCGATCGCCAAGGAATTATTCTTAAACATTTCATAAAAACTGCCGATGGAAGCAAAGGTTTTGCCGCCGTACATCATTTATTCGGCGGTGACCCTCTTCACCTAAAAATATCTAGCGAAGGACCCTATGCCAAAGCGGTGCAAGATGCGCGGATGTTCATTGCTAAGCACACCATTTGCGATGAAGATGGGAGCAATTGCAGCAACGATCTGCTAACCAACAAAGACTTATGCAATATTATCACCGTAAAAAACTTCTATCGAAAAGCCCGTTTTCACCTTGGCAACATCGACCGCGCCTTGAGATATTTAGGCGATGATCAGTTTATGATCGATCCCGATGGAAAGTTTATTAAAATCTATGGTGAAGAGGTTTTTCAAGAGCTCATTAAAAAAGGCTTTAGGCAAAATCGCGCCGACGTAAAAAAACCTTTGATTGCCATGCGGCAAGAGCTGATCAATTTTATTGACCTCGATAAACAAAACTTATCCAAAGAAGAACAAGAAAAGATCCTCAAGATCGCTAAAAAGAAGCGCGTCCTAATCCGAGATTTGGTATCGAGACTTACTGATTTTTACGGCGAGGAAAAAGTGAACGCCCGGCATTCACAAAAGGAAATTCGCTCGCGCTTTAAAGAAACCTGGACACTTCTAGACAAGATCAATACGCGACTCGATCTCGCCGAAAAAGATGAGGAAATGACACGGCTTGATCCGGACTACATTGAGGAAACCAAGAAATCCCTCAACCGCATGAAAGAAGATCTGATTGGCATTATCAACGTTGAGCATCTAAAAACCGATGAGGTGACTTATTTCCATGAGATATTTAAGCTGTCATGCAAGCCTAAATTGCATAAGCTTTTCCCCCAAATGGATTGCCGCATTAAAGAGTTTTTTGAACTCGAATTAGGATGGCGAAATGAGCATGATTACGCGATCAAATAGACGTTCTTCATGACGGATTAAAAAATCCCCGCTGAGTATCTCATCGAGTTTTCCGTCGATGAGATACTTTTCGATTCCAAGGCTTAAAAGGGCGCTCTTAAATCCGCTAGGATCTCGAGAATTCAAAGACGCCTGTTGCACGAGTTCATACGCTTCGCTGCGCATCATTCCTGAGTCCACAAGCGCTGAAAGAACGCTTTGGGAGGCTACTTTGTCGCACGCTTCTAGGTTCGCCGCAATGCGAATTGTGTCAATCACCAGGCCGTCGATCACGTTGGTTAAACGGAGAAGTCCAAACGCCAAGGCGTGACACGCATCGGGAAAAATGACTCGCTCCACCGAGCTGTGTGATATATCGCGTTCATGCCACAGCGCCTGATTTTCTAAGGCCGCTAAAGCATAGGAGCGTAAAAGCCGCGACAGCCCCGTGAGGTTTTCCGACAAAATAGGATTTTTTTTATGAGGCATGGCCGATGAGCCTTTTTGGCCAACGTAAAAGGGCTCAAATACCTCTCCTACTTGCCCATGGGAAAGTAGCCTGATTTCCATCGCAAGGCGCTCCATACTTCCACCAATGGTCGCCAAAATCGAAAAAAAATGCGCATGGCGATCTCGCGCAACCACCTGTGTGGCTACAGTTTCGGGCACCAAGCCTAATGCTCGCAAGGCCTTCTCTTCGATAGTGGGATGGGATTGGGCATATGTACCCACTGCGCCGGAAAATTTGCCGACGTTAATGTCCAAGGCGGCGCCTTTTAGACGGGAAAGGCCACGAGAAAACTCGCACACGTGCCCGAGCAGCTTTATGCCGAGCGTGGTGGCGGCGGCGGCCTGTCCATGCGTGCGGCCAAGCATGGGTAGGCCGCGATATTTTGTTGCCTGCCTCATGAGCGCCCCTATAAGCGCTTGAAGACGCTGTTCGATGACATCGCTTGCTTCTTTAAGCAAGAGTGCCGCTGCCGTATCCACAATATCTGATGACGTTAAGCCATGGTGAATGAGGCGAGCATCCTCTTTCGCGTATTCTTCTAGAGTCGTTAAAAAGGCGATGACGTCGTGACGACAAAGCCGCTCATTTTCATAGACTCGCATTGCGAATTTTTGCCAGTCAATGGTTTGCTCAAGCTTATGGAGCCTGGCTAATAATTCAGGCTCGCGACGGTCGTTATGTTGAAGCCAAGCAGCGAGGTAGGCAAGTTCTACTTTTAGCCACGTGCGAAAACGATTTTCTTCGGAAAAAATTTTGGCGATCTGGTGGTCTTGATATCTCTCGATCATAAAAAACCTCGTTAATAGATCACTAAAGGCCGATGACTAGTGCTTGCGAATTGGGTAATCCCGGGCCAAAAATCATGAGACCACATGTTCTCCAACACCTTGCGATTGACGCAAATATTGACTTGGTTTGGATTAAAAAGTTTGGTCTTTTGCGCGAGTCCTTCGCTCTTTCCCGCCATCACCAAATCGACGAGCTGGCGGCCCAAGGAAAAATAATCCACGCCAAAGGCGGCCGTTGCGCCCCGCCTGACCATAGAGCAGTCAAGTGCAAAGAAGGGGATTTTTTCTTGCCTCAAAAAATCCGTCATTTCCGAAATGACCCCTATGTCGAGAATAAATGGATCTTCAATCATCAAAAAGCCATCAATATGGCCTTTGTATCGCCGCAACGCTGGCATCACATCACTTTCGCTTTGAATTTCTATGGCCACAAGTTCCACATTTTCGTCTTTGGCGTTGGTTAAGCTCTGCAATGCGCTTTTGGTATATAGCTTGCTAAACATCACGCCAATGCGCTTGATATTAGGCATCAACGAGCGGATGAGTTGCATCTGCTCCAGCATTTCAGGGATCATTCGCACGCCATAAGAAAACGCATTTTCCACGGTATAGCTTTTTGGTCGAGGCACCATGGCAAAAGCCGATGTGAGAAAAATTTTCGCCTGAGAAACGGCGTACACTGATTTTGGTCCCAAGGCGATCAAACCTTGGGGTTTCATCTGTACAAGATGTTGCAACAAATCGTTTTGCCCCATCTTATCGTCAGTAATACGAAACACCTGATAGGGACCGCGGCTTGCAATATGAATTCCAACCAAAACTTCGTCGTAGATGGGGCTTTGTTCGTCCGTTACAATAATTACTCGAGGATTACTTAATTTTTCGGGGTCGAAATCCGTAAGAGGTTTCGGTACGTTGTGGACGCACGACATCGCTAGAAAAGCGAGTATGAGCCCTAGCCGCCTCACGAATGGTTAACTCCGGTTGAGCCAAAGCCTTGCTCGCCCCGCTTTGAGGATGACAAGGTGGCAACTTTGTTGATTTCGGCCATGATCACTGGCGCAATAACCAACTGGGCGATTCGCATACCAAACTCAATCAAAAAGTCCTCCTGTCCGTGATTTATTAAGATGACTTTTATCTCACCGCGATAGTCCGCATCAATCGTTCCCGGAGCATTTAATACGACAACACCATGTTTAGCCGACAGCCCGGAACGCGATCGCACCTGCGCCTCAAAACCGCCGGGCAAACTTATCGAAATACCAGTCGGTATTAAGATCCGTTCACCAGGCCTGAGTATCATCGCGTTGCGGTTAGCAGCCGCTAAGTCGAGACCAGCCGCGAGCTCACTTTGTCGCTTGGGCCAAAGAATGTCTTGATCAGGTTCGCTTAGCGTCTCGTCAACGAAGCGAAAAAAAATGTCTGGCATAAATCTCCTTTTAACCTTTGCTTATCTGGCCTCTGCGTCGCCCCGCGGCTTGACCGCGGGATCCGACCAAACGCTACCCAAACAACGCGTCCACAAATTCCTTGGCCTCAAACTCTCTCAGATCCTCCGTCTTTTCACCGACACCGACATAGCGAATCGGTATACCAAGTTCGGAAACTATTCCAAGCGCTACCCCGCCTTTGGCCGTTCCATCAAGCTTGGTCAAAATAATGCCAGTTAATGGCGTCGCTTCTGCAAATTCGCGAGCCTGAGCGATGGCATTTTGCCCCATGGTGGCGTCGATCACGAGCAATACGTCATGGGGAGAGCCAGGCTCCGCCTTGCCGAGCACACGATGGACTTTTTTGAGCTCGTCCATTAGCTCGACTTTGGTGTGAAGGCGCCCCGCCGTATCGCACAAAATCACGTCAGCGGCCACCGATTTGCCTTTCGCTACTGCATTAAATAAAACCGAGGCCGAATCGGCTTTTTCTTCGCCCCGCACGACTTCCGCACCAGCACGCTCTCCCCAAATCATGAGCTGCTGAACTGCAGCGGCACGATAGGTATCGCCAGCACCAAATAGAACTTTTTTGCCTTCTCGTGATAACAGCGCGCCGAGTTTACCAATGCTCGTGGTTTTTCCCGCGCCATTGACACCCACGATCATCATCACCCGAGGATGGAGGCCATTGGAATGAGATTTCGGTCGGTCTAAAATTTTTAGCATTTCTTCTTTTAAAATCGTTTCTAATGAAGCGTCACCCGCATCGCTAGAAACGCGATCTTGTAAGCGATCAAGCAATTTTTGTGCAGTTTTAGTGCCAATGTCCGCAGTAAATAAGATCTCTTCGAGTTTTTGAAAATCTTCTCCAGATATTTTTGTCTTGCTGAAAAAATCTTTGAGACGCGCCATAAAGCCATGACGCGTTTTATTTAGTGCAAGTCCCCAATCGGCAGCAACCACAGGTTCTTTCCTGGGTAAAACCACTTCTTTGGCAATAGTTTCTTCTTCTAATTGGAGAGCCTCGCTTTGGACCTCTTCTACAACTTTTAATATTTCTTGTTTGCGACGCAGTTGAGCTTTGCGTAGGGAGATCACAGCCGCCGCGGTAAAACCGACAACCAGGGAAAACAAAGCAATGGCAAGAAATAGGCTGGTAACGTTTGTAAAACCCAAAACCAGAGCCACGCGGTCGATCATGTAAAATATTTGACTAAAAAAACCGGTATCCGTGCTGTTCATTATCGTCTCGTTCAGGCAACTCCTCTATGATTTATTGAATGGAAATAGATTTGCCAATGACCAACAACCACCAAAACCAACCTCAAGTATTGGGGAGTCATTACGACCTCGCCCAGATCTTTAATGACCTAAACACGCGTTTTTTCGAAAAAAAAATCAGCGCTTCGATTACCTGGGGCAGGCGCCGCAAAGCCAGGTCAAAAAAAAGTAGCATCCGTTTGGGCAGTTATCATCACGATACCCGAGCGATCATTATCAATCCATGCCTCGATCAAGCACAGGTACCCGCAATCTGTGTAGAACGCATCGTCTTCCACGAAATGAATCACCAAAAGTATCCCATTAAGCGTGTGAAGGGGAAAAATTTGATTCACTATCGGGAATTTTATGAATACGAAAAAACTTATCCTTACCTAAAAGAAGCCGATAGCTGGATAAAAGCCAACTTAGGCCTCCTTTTGAGCTACTGATAATTTTTTTATTTCACGGGTTGACCGAAATCAAAAAACTTATCATAAGGGGCAAAGACGTCGCGGGAATAACTCAGTGGTAGAGTGTAACCTTGCCAAGGTTAAAGTCGTGGGTTCGAATCCCATTTCCCGCTCCAGTTTTATTAATGTTATTTTGTGGCAACGTGGACCTACTTGTTCATGTTGCTTTTTTTTTGCCAAAAAGGGGGCGCAAAATGATCGCCTTTATTGAAGGTCAGGTGCTCATGATCGAGCCGAGTGCTGCGATTATCAAAACTCAGGGCCTGGGCTACAAAGTTTATATGTGCGCCTCTTCTTTAGAGAAGCTTACGCTCGGTCAGGAAGTTAGGTTATTTGTTCATACACATATCAAAGAAGATGCTTTTGACTTATTTGGCTTCGAAATCGTGAGTCAAAGGGCCATGTTTACGTTGCTCATATCGGTTTCTCATATTGGACCGAAGCTGGGGCTTGCGATATTATCGGCACTCCCGCTGGCTAGGATTGCCCGCGCCATTAGCGAACGAGATTTAAGTCTACTGTCTAGCATACCGGGCATCGGCAAAAAAACCGCCGAGAGAATTGCGCTTGAACTCAAAGATAAAGTTAACAAAATAGATCTTGGACAGGATCACTTCGTCGCAGATGATGTTCAAGATCATCTGACGCTCGCCATTCGTGGCCTCGGGTATAGCCGGGATCAAGCCGAACGAGTAATGGCCAAACTCGATTCAACGGAACTTAAAACGCTTCCTCTAGAGGCCTTGATTAAAAAATCTTTGAACCTGCTCACCAACAGTAAGGCATCATGACAATCATTCGAGAAGAGGCCAAACCGGCCGAAAAAAATGATCTGCTTTCTCGATCAACGCTAGAAAGCGAACGTGAATACCAAGAAACTCTGCGGCCTAAATCCTTCACCGAATATGTCGGCCAGGAAGGTCACCTAAAAAATTTGAAGATCATGGCCGCTGCCGCCAAGAGCCGCAACGAAGCCATGGATCATTGCCTATTTTTTGGACCGCCAGGCCTTGGGAAGACGACGCTTGCGTCTATCATTGCCAAGGAAATGGGTACCACCATGTTCGTGACATCCGGTCCGGCTTTAGAAAGAAAGGGCGATCTCGCGGGCATACTCACCAACCTTAAGAAAGGTGACGTGCTGTTCATTGACGAGATTCACCGGCTCAATGCCGTGATCGAAGAGAATATTTACCCAAGCATGGAGGAATTTCGTTTTGACATTGTGCTCGGCGAAGGTGCCCATGCGCGTATCATGCCGCTGAAACTTGAACCCTTTACACTCGTGGGAGCCACCACCAAAACCGGCCTACTTACCTCGCCACTACGGGATCGCTTTGGATTCGCAGCGCGCCTTGAATATTACAGCATCGCCGAACTCGCTCATATCGTCGATCGATCTGCGAAAATTTTGGGCGTGACCATTGATAAAGCGGCCTCCCATGAAATTGCCAAACGGAGCCGCGGGACGCCGCGCATTGCTAATCGGCTGCTAAAACGGATGCGAGATTTTGCCGAGGTTTTGGGCGATGGTGTAGTGAGCTTAGAGATTACCCAAAATGCGCTCTTAAGTCTTGGTGTCGACGAAATCGGTCTCGATTCCATGGACCTTCGTATCTTAAGACTTTTATGTTCGCTTAATCAGGGCGGCCCCGTAGGCCTAGATACGTTGGCGGCCACCTTAAGTGAATCGCCCCATACCATAGAAGATGTCTTTGAACCCTATCTCATGCAACAGGAATTTCTCATTCGCACGCCGCGGGGCAGGCAGGCCACGAAGAAAGCTTATCAACATTTGGGTTTGGCTTTTTTGGGGAATGATATGTTGCCATGGGGTTAGGTACCCTCTCATTGCCATCCCGGCGTTATTGTCTTCCCGTATGCCTAAAAGATGCCCGCAGGGCATCGGCGTATTAGTACGGGACCTCAGCATAATGCCATCATCCCGAGGTCCTGGACTGTTTCGCCGATAGCCCTAAAGGGCTATCTATTCGGCATCCAGGATGACAAAAAAAGGGATAATCATGGTTGGAAGCAAACAATTTTCTTCAGCTCGCCCACATCCCTCGCCCCACAAGCAAACATCGCAGTTCTTAATTCGCTCAACACATTTTCAATAAACAAATACAGTTCATCTTCGCCCTTTAAAGCAGCAAGAAGCATCGGGCGTGCCATTGCCCCAAGATCGGCGCCCAACGCGAGCGCTTTGGCCACATCAACGCCGCTACGAAGGCCGCCTGTCGCGATGAGCGGGAAATTGGGGGAAACCGATCGAACGTTTTTTATAGATTCTGCTGTGGGAATTCCCCATTCGCCAAAAATTTCCCCTAGCCGCTTCATACTTGGTGAATTCGCGCACATGGCCTCGACTTTGCTCCAAGAAGTGCCGCCGGCGCCCGCACAATCAAGACCGTCGATGCCGGTTTCGATCAATACCCGCACCGATTTTTCGCTAAGGCCAAAACCAACCTCGCGTACTAATACTTTTATGCGCTCTTTATGAAGCTCATTCACAACTTGACTGATGGCCCGAAGCAACCCCTCAAAATCGGTGTCGCCACCTTCCTGGCAAGCTTCTTGTAATGGATTAAGATGAATGAACAGCGCATCGGCCTCGATCATGCGCACGGCTCTCATGGCTTCTTTAAAGGTATAATTTTTCAGAAATTGGGCCGCCCCCAGATTGGCAAATATCAAGGTTTGCTTGGCATGGCGCCGCACGAGAAAACTATCGATCACATCAGGGTTTTCGAGTGCCAAACGCTGGCTACCCACCCCAAAAGGGAGGCCAAAATAACCCGCGGCTTTCGCCCAACGTTCATTGAGCAAACGCCCATGTTCATGGCCGCCGGTCATGGGTGCGATCATGAGGGGTGCCTGGAGGGCAAACCCTAAAAAGTTAGTGGCCAAAGAAATCGTTGAGAGGTCTAATCCTGCGGCACATTCGTATGGTAAATCGTATGCATCAAAGCCGGCCGATTTTTTATATTGTGAATCCTCTAAAATGCATGCATCAATGTGGCGCATTTTCGCTTCGGGATCGCGTTTGTTATTTTTATCCAATAACTCCATCACATAACCCTAACCTATTCATACAGTCAAGAAAAGGGTTGTAAGTTCCGTTAACTTTTTCATCCTCCAAGTGGCCCTCCGGTCAAGCCGCGGGGATACACCGGCCAGGATTAACGCGAAAAACTAAGGAGTTGCGGTCGTCGCAACCTTTGGCGGAATCGAGCGTGCCAGCATGCCATCGAAGACTTTTTTGATCGAAGAAAACAGATACGCACCCGCTCGAATGTTAATAGTTCCCGCCGGCTTGTAGCTCAGGGGCTTATTTAGTCGAGCGGACAAAAAATCGTGATCAATGCCATTTTTCTGGGCTATGGTATATACCGTTTCTCGGCCCGATGCCTGGTATTTTAGGCTAATTTTATTGGCGGCACTCTCCCTATTTTTCGCAGGCACGGCTTTGAGTTTTTGATGAAAAGCGTCAGTTGACCCTTTGGGAATGCGCAGCGCATAGGAGGTTGGGAACACTCCCGCACCACCGGTGGTATGGCGCGAAAGCCCAGGATTTAGCTCACAAAGTTGAGTTTTTTCTAAAACATTATAGGCCAATAAGTCTTTGCTATCGAGCGGCCGTAAAAGTTCTACAACCTCATATTCCCAAGGCCTTTCTTTGTTTAAATTGGGAAAATATTTTTCGTGATTTTCATAAACCCGAAGCGCCGCCAAAAACTCGGCATAATAATTTTTGCAGGCAAAACCAAAAATTGGACTTTGGTGTTTGGCAATCACCACCTCAAGGTTTTTGGTACTTAGATTTTGCGTTGCCCGAATCATCCCCGGCACACCGTAATTATACGACGTTATGGCGAGCGGCCATTCACCGAGTTGGGCCTTGGCGTTTTTTAAGTAACGAGCGGCACCGAGCGTAGACAATACGGGGTCCTTGCGTTCATCTACCAGAAGATTGACGGCTAACCCATGCTGAATGGCCGCCGGCTTTATGAAGCCCCACGGGCCAGAGGCACCTGCGTGGGATTCAGCTCCCAACCCAAACAACGATTCCACGAAAACTATCGCAATCAATTCCGTCGGCAAATCAAATGATTTTAGGATACTCTTCATTTCATCGGCGTAACGACCGGAGGTCTTGAGGCCAGCTTCGAATTGACTTTTGAGCCCGCTCTGACTGCGGACGCGCTCAGCAAGATCGCGGTCTTTGGCCATGCCACGCTTAAACAACTCCCGGTAGATGCTTTGATGCAAAGGGGAAGTTATTACTGGCTTATCCGCTGTGACTTCGGCAATCACGGCACGAAGGCGACGCTGCTCTTCGGCCACGCGGTCTTTGTATTTAACCGCACTAAGCTCGTTTTCTAATTTCGGCAAGTCAAGGACGCCATATACTAGACTCAAATCTTTGCGGTCATGAAAAACCACCTGGTTAATATCGTACTTCGAATAGATTTTCTCCCAAAATTCAACGTTGGCTTCAAGAGACGCGGGTAGGAGAAATGGCGACGCGTACATACATGATGGCAGCACCAAAAATAGGATAATTTTTTGTATATTTCGTCTCATATAATATCTATACAGTGATCTCATTTTTTTCGCCAACTCGAAGTCGTTTCGGGGTCGTGTCATAGCGCAGATAAATCCCCCTTGGCAAATGGGTATTTTTTGGAAATCAATTAAGGTCTCTTAGAGGAATTTATGAAAAAAGCGCTCCTGAAATCAATATTCTCAATAATTTTGGCTGGATTTACGACGCTATCGTGCAACAAATCCTGCGGTGGCAAAAAAAACGATGCCGATGATCGCATCACCCTCGACTTGGCTTATCCGGTGGAAACCCTGGACCCACGATATGCCACATCAGCAGCGGCCATGCGCGTCTCTCGCCTAGTGTATGCGCCGTTGTTTAACCTCGATGACAGCATCGTTCCGCAGCCCTACCTCGCGGAAAAAATCGAAAATCCTAAACCAACCACGTTCATTGTTACCTTGCGAGATAATATATTTTTCCACGATGGCACGCCCATTGAAGCCAAGGATGTGGTTTACAGCATCAAAGATCTGGGAGAGCCCGACGTCGCGTCGCCTCACGGCAGCAAATTTGATTATCTCAAATCTGTCACCGAAGATGGGCCTAAGAAAATTATTTTCGAGCTAAAAGAGCCCTTCGCGCCTTTCATGACCGACATATGCGGGGGCGGCATCGTCTCTAAAAAATCGTGTTTGGGTCGCTCGCAACAGTGCCGCCACGAAAATAACGGTTCTGGGCCGTTTAGGGTAGAAGAATGGGACACGGCCAAAGAATCCATTAAACTCAAACCTTTTGACAAGTGGTTTGAAGGGGCTCCTGCGGCCAAACTTTCTTTTCGCATTGTGCGCGACGAAAATACGCGGATTCTCGAACTCATTGGCAAAAAAGCCGACATCGTAGACAGTGACATCGAGCCCCAAAATTTAGCGGAACTTTCACAGCATAAACATTTACAAATTTTAGAAACCCCAGGCTTAGGCTACGCCTATTTAGCCTTCAACGTGCGCGGCCCGAAAGCCAGCGACAATAAGGCTTCACCAGGCTACCAAACCATCAAAGCCCTGGCCGATAAGCGTGTACGACAAGCGATTGCGCGTTCCATCGATTTTAACCAAATCATCGAAAAGATCTTTTTGGGCCATTCCAAGCGTGTGAGCGGATTGATTCCAAACGGCCACTGGGCCAAGGACGAAACGCTCGTACCACCGCCGTATGACCCGGCGGGCGCCGAAAAATTGCTCGATGAAGCGGGCTTTGTGCGCCACGGCAAAGACAACATGCGATTTAATCTAACCTTCTCCACCACCGCTGATCGGACCCGCCAAGCCATTGCGTCCCTCTATATCGATTACTTGCGCAAAGTGGGCATCAATGCCGGTATTCGGGTTAAGGATTGGGGCGCTCTGTATGAAGATATGAAGAGCGGCAACTTTGAAGCCTTCAGCGCGATTTGGGTGCCTGTGACGGAGCCCGATCTTTATACCTGGGTTCACCACTCCAAAAGCATCCCCCATGACGATGTAGCGGGCGGCAATCGCCATGGCTATAAAAATGCCGAAGTTGACCGGCTCATTGATTTAGGGCGCATCACGCTCGACCAAACCCAGCGCATCGCCATTTATCACCAAATTGAACGAATCTTGCTTGAAGATTTGCCTTATATCCCGCTGTGGAACGATAATAGGATCGTCATTATTAATTCCGATCGCATTGAAAACTATCAGCCCAACAAAACGGGTGCTTTGACCGGGCTCATCAAGGCGAGGATAAAGGGAAACTAGGTGCTGGATTGGCTGATATTTCTTAGCTCGCTCGCGCTGATTTTCATCGGCGCGCGCTTTTTTGTGTCGCCCATCGCCAAGCGATTGATGTCGCTCTTGGTGGTCGTGCTAGGCGCGACCCTCGTGGTTACGCTGAGTTTGCGCCTCACTCCCGGGGATCCGGTTGCGCATATTTTAGGTGAACAAGCGCAAACCGCATCGCGGGAACTATTGGCCAAGGAGCTTGGGCTTCTCGATGAGGGTGGCCAACCCCTATCATTCGTCAGCCAGTACGCCTACTTTGTTAAGTCATTGGCCACTGGCCAAATAAAAAGCTACGTAACGCGTAGAAGTACTCTGGATATGGTTTTCGAGAGGTTGCCTTACACGTTTATGCTGGCAATCTCTGCGATGTTCCTAGCGGTCATTTTGGGCCCCTTGTTTGGCGTTCTCGCATCGCTTTTTCAAAACCGCTTACCCGATCGCTTGCTTAGCATTTTTGCCCTAGTGGGCATTTCTGTCCCGAGCTTCTTTTTAGGACCGCTGCTCATCCTATTCTTCGCCATATCCCTCCACCTCCTCCCGGTGAGCGGTGCGGATGACGGCATTTTTTCCCTAGTATTACCTGCTTGTTCTATGGGATTTGCGCTTGCGGCGATGCTTTCGCGCATGTCGCGGGCCAGCATGCTTGAAGTTTTGAGCGAAGATTATATCCGCACAGCTCACGCCAAGGGTTTGAGCCCTCTGAAGGTCTTTTTTAAACATGCGCTCAAGAACGCTTTGATTCCCGTGGTTACCGTGGTGGGCCTGCAATTCGGCGCCGTGATGGCAGGAACCGTGGTCACCGAAAAAGTCTTCAACTGGCCTGGCATTGGTTTGTTATTGCTCGAAGCCATTCGCCAGCTCGATATGCCCTTGGTTCAGACCTGCGTCATCGTCATCGCCATCATGTATGCTGTGGTCAACATGCTCACGGATATTGCCTACGGTCTCATCGACCCCCGCATCAATTTAAGCGGAGGCCAGCGATGAAGCTAAAAAAGCATGTGATGGGTAATTTTTTAACGTCTACCGGCCTGGGCATTTTCCTCCTCCTGTTGGCCATTGGGATCTTTGGCCCATTATTGGTCGGCAAGACTGGCCTCACGCCAAACCTTGAGATGCATCTTAAATCGCCTGCCATGGGCGGCCGGCTCGGTTACGGGGTGAACGGCATCGATGTTTTAGCGTGGATCATTCATGGAGCACGCACGTCTCTCATCATCTCTTTTTTTGTTACTGCCATTTCAGTGATCGTGGGAACCACCATCGGGGCAGTTTCGGGATTTTTTGGAGGCCTAGTTGACGATGTAATGATGCGCATCGTCGATATCATTCTGTCATTCCCCGGAATTCTTCTGGCCCTCTATCTTGCCGCCGTTTTACCGCCGAGCATTTTTACGTTGATGTTTGCCCTATGCGTTACCGGCTGGGTCACCTACGCTCGCCTCGTGCGCGCTCGCGTACTCGAGGTCAAAAACCGCGAGTTTGTCGTAGCTGCGACCGCTCTTGGGGCCTCTAATTTTCGGATCATCGCGCGTCATATTTTGCCGAACGTCATGGGGCCGGTGATCGTGCAGGCGAGCTATGGCATCAGCGTCATCATTTTGGCCGAGGCTGGGCTTACATTTTTGGGTTTGGGTCTTCCTGTAGGAACGCCGTCTTGGGGTGCTCTGCTCGACCAAGGGGTGGCTAATCTCTTTACATCGCCGTATCTTGCCATTTTCCCTGGAATTTGCATCGCCATAAGCGTGTTAGGGTTTAACTTTCTTGGTGATGGTTTGCGTGACTTTTTGGATCCGAAGGCGAGATGACTTTTTGCATACCCATGACCTTTGTCATGCCAGCCTACGCTGGCATGACAGCAAAGAATTTGCTATGCACCAAAAAACCTCTCTCCCCCGAGGACAAACCATGAAATCCATCGCCGCTGTTGCATTCAAAACCAAAGCTCCGCTCGAGATCTGTGAAGTTGATGTCGCGGCCCCGAAGGAAGGCGAAGTGCTCGTACGCATCGTCGCATCTGGCGTCTGCCACACGGATGCCTACACGCTTTCCGGCGCCGACCCTGAGGGAATTGTGCCAAGCATTTTGGGGCACGAAGGCGCAGGTATCGTGCAAGAAGTTGGCAAAGGGGTAAAAAGCCTAAAAGCGGGCGATCATGTGATCCCTCTCTACATCCCGGAATGCCAAGCCTGCAAGTTTTGTAAATCGAGCAAAACCAACCTATGCCAAGCTATCCGAGTAACCCAAGGAAAGGGCTTGATGCCTGATGGTACGAGCCGCTTTTCGCATAATGGCAAGCCCCTTTTTCACTACATGGGTACATCGACTTTTTCTGAATACACCGTGGTTCCCGAGATTGCCCTCGTCAAAATCAATCAGGAAGCTCCCCTCGAAAAAGTTTGCCTGCTGGGCTGCGGGATTACCACCGGCATCGGCGCTGTTCTGAACACCGCCAAGGTAGAGCCCGGCTCAACCGTTGCCGTTTTTGGTTTGGGTGGGATTGGCATGAGCGTGATCCAGGGCGCGCAGATGGCCAAAGCAAGCCGCATTATCGCCATCGACATCAATGACGAAAAATCAATAATGGCCAAGGCCTTGGGCGCAACCGACTTTATTAATCCCAAAACTCTTGGCCGGGATCTCGTGCCCTACCTTATCGAAATCACCGATGGTGGCGTGGATTATTCCTTCGAATGCGTAGGCAACGTTACTCTCATGCGCCAAGCCTTGGAAAGCTGCCATAAAGGCTGGGGAAAATCGTGCGTCATAGGGGTTGCCGGCGCCGGGGAAGAAATCAGCACGAGGCCATTTCAACTAGTAACCGGCCGCCAATGGCTTGGCTCCGCTTTCGGTGGGGTGAAAGGCCGTAGTGAGCTCAATTCTTACGTCGAAAGATATCAATCGGGAGCCATCAAAATCGATGAAATGGTGACGCAGGAGATGCCAATCGGCGAGATTAATCGGGCGTTTGAATTGATGAAGCAGGGGGCGACGATTAGGTCGGTGGTGAGGTTTTAGTAAAATTTGTCATCCTGGATGCCGAACAGATAGCCGTTAGGCTATCGGCAAAGAAGTCCAGGACCTCTGGGCAGTGGCACTGTGCTGAGGTCCCGTACTAATACGCCGCTGCCCTGCGGGCATCTATTAGGCATACGGGAAGACAATAAAGTCGGGAGACAATGTAAGAGAAGAGCTCAAAGTAGATAATTCTTTTTAGGCAACAATTCCAGCCCCTTACACAATCTCCCCCCGCCGGTTTGAATTTTCCATTCCATCCTCTAAAAAGCCCTTATGAATATTTTATTTACTCTGGCGCTCCTCTCTTCATTCGTTGGCCCGTGGTTCTATAACCTGGTGGCGCGCCACACAAAAATTTCCCGCTTTCTAGATGGTCTGGTCATGACCACCATCGTGGGCCTCGTAGCCACTCATGTCCTACCCGAAAGCCTCGCCCATCTTGGCGCAGTTACTTATTTTGCCGTACTTTTAGGCCTGCTTGGACCGCTCTTATGGAGCAAAATGCTCGATCGCCATGAATGCGAAATCCAAAAGCCATTCTTGGTCATCACTATCTTGGGTTTGCTTGCTCACAATCTGCTCGATGGCGCAGCCTTAATCATCCACCCCGAACAAGAAAGAACGGGATATTTTTTGGCCGCCGCCGTCATCGCCCACCGGGCGTTGGCATCCATGGCCTTATGGCGAACTTTTGTGAAAAGCTTAGGCACAACCACGACATCGCTTATTTTGGTTGGCCTTTCTATCGCCATGTCCATCGGTTACTTTACGGGCGACTATCTTTTGACCCATCTGCACATGGATATTCTGCACGTTTTGCAATCCCTCGCCTGCGGCATGCTCATTCACGTGCTCCTGCACCCCCACCACTTAAAAGAGTTGTTTGCCGATCTCAAACAGTCACACGTCAAACTTCGTTTTCAATCCTTGGGTGCATTTTGCGGAATTCTCATCGCGGTACTTGCCTATTTATTTTGGCCAGCTCACAGTCATACCGAGCCATCAGGGAAAGAGCACCACCATGAACGCCAGTGAATTTTTTATTTTTGGATTTGATGGCACGAGCCTGCCGCAAAAAGTCAGCACTTTTATTCGAAAAAACCCCATCGGCGGGGTGATTTTGTTTCGCCGCAACATCGAGACATTGGAACAGGTCGTATCGCTCAATAGCGAAATCATCAATTGCCAAATCGCCCACCCCTGCATCATCAGCGTCGATCAAGAAGGTGGCAGCGTGGCCCGACTGCGCGGCATCACCACCGACCTGCCCCACATGGCGCTCTTGGAACCATGGATAGATAGTCCAGAAAAATTATTTCGCGTGGGAGCCATGCTAGGACGCGAACTCGCCGTCTTGGGATTTAATCTCAATTTTGCACCAGTTTGCGACGTACGGGCCAATGACAACCCGCTCATCAAAGATCGCAGTTTTTCAAGCAATCCGCACACCGTAGCTGATCTCGCCACCGAGTTTATTCGGGGTCTGCAAGCCTCGGGCGTCGCCGCATGCGCCAAGCATTTTCCGGGCCATGGTCAAACCTTGCTCGATAGCCATTTCACGCTGCCCACTGTAAATGCGTCTTTGAATCAACTCCATGAGCAAGACTTGGTGCCTTTTGCTAAAGCCATAAAAAACAACGTGGCCACGATCATGACGGCCCATATTGATTACCCTGAGATAGACCGGCTCATAGCCACCCTAAGCCCTAAAATCATGCACGATCTCTTGAGAAATCTTATGGGATTTACGGGGCTCTTGATTTCCGACGATCTCGACATGAAGGCCATCAAAGATCGCCATACGTTAGAAGAAACACTGGTGTTAGGTATCGAGGCGGGAATCGACCAATTTATCATTGGCAATGATTTTGAAAAAACCATGGAGGCGGCCAGCATTCTCGAAAACGCGCTTACGAGAAGCCCAAGCCTAACCGCGCAAGCGCAGAAATCTCGTGACCGAATTATTGCCCATAAATCGCGCTATGTGGGAACCATGAAAGCACCCGACATAAACGACGCGAGAAAAATCGTTCGTTCGGGCCCGCACCTGGATCTTGTGGCATCGCTTGTTTGATATTTGAAAAAGAACCATTTGCTCCTATTTGCCGATTATTAAACATCTCAAAAGCAATTAGGACGCTTTATGCCAAGGTTTATGACTTTTCGATTTTTACCACTAATATTTCTTTCAATAATGCTTTCTCAAGAAGCGGGTGCCAATAAACGCGGCTGCCTACCTTTTTACGAAACCTCCATCACCTTATTCTACGGGGGGACTGGTGCTTCATTCGGTGCGGCCCTTGGCGCGTTTTTGATACATCCTGGCGCAACCATTCTTCCTATTTCTGCTGGATTGGTTTCTGGGGCGATTGCAAGCGAGCAAGCAGTGGTTCGGGATCTCATCAACCAAGCCCATCATTATGTAAAAAAAGAGAATTCAAAATCCAAAGCTAAAAAACACACCACAAAACTAAAAATTTTTCTAAAAGCTTTAAAGCTAACGGCTAAAAAAAGTTCTTATCAACAAATTGATTTTAACGACCTATCGATCCCGGAGCTCGCTCGGTATATTCATGAGGCCAATCAAAAAAAACTTTTCTGCAAAAATTGGCCGCTGTTGCCTCTGCAAACTTATCCGCATGTGCTTCATACCGTGAAAAAATACATTAAGAAAAGCTCAAAAGATAACCTAAACGAATTTTCCAACCCATATTGATCATTGCTAAACGAGCGCACACGAATCAAAAAATGCGCGCCCTTTGGGCGTTGGATAAAAATTAGCCTACCAGGAATAGCCAAGACGGAATTCTCCATCCCAAGCGAAGGCGACTTTGGTGTCTTCATGAGGGAGCCATGCCTTAACGGCGGCACTTTCTTCAATTTTAGTTGGCAATTCAGTGGTGTTGGTCAAAAAGTAGTTGAAACCAATGCCAAGCCCGAGTCCCACGTAAAATCCCGAATCATAGTACCAATCCCAACCTAGGTTGGCCGTTGGCGTCAGGGCCAGCGTTTGGCTCTCAACTTTTCCTAAGGGACTATCGAAACCGAATTGCCCATAGTTAAGTTTTACCCGGGGCTCCAAATAAAACGTATCGTTCAGTCCGTTATTCGCCAGGAGAAAGCGGGCCCCGACGCCACCACCAGCAGATATTGGAGCAATGGTCTGATTAAAACCGCCGTGTTGTTTATCCGCATTTTTGATTATCGCGGAAGCAATCCAATTATAGTAAAAATATCCTGGTATGGTTATCGACAAATAGTCGGTCAATTTATATTGATATTGTATATCAAGACCACCAGCGATTGGCGCCAGAATGCTCCCCGAAATTACCATGCTTCGCTCTTCGCTGCGCGCGCTAGTCGAAAACGCCAAAAACAAAGGCAAAAGACAACCAAACAAATGCTTCCTCATAGGTTCCTCAAAAAAGTGTTATCTACTTGAAGGAGTTTATCCGATGCGTGATAATCAGAACAAATTAGGTTTCAAAAAATCTCAAAACAAAACTAGAAGATTTGATGCGCAAAAATTAGCGCGTCTTGATCTAGCAGCGCCTCTTCTATACCCTCTTCTAAAATCAGGCCCGAGGTATGCATGCCAACCAACACGATCTCTATCTTAGTTGCTGAACCCTTGTCGGATGAAGGTTTAAGCCTTCTCAAAAGCCGGCCTGATTTTAATATCGACGCTCAATTTAACCTCGATAAAAACACTCTGTGCGACAAAATCAGCGCTTATGATGCCCTACTCGTGCGCAGCCAAACCAAGGTAGATCGGGATGTGATTAGTAGCGGTAAAAATCTCAAACTCATTGGCCGCGCTGGCGTTGGGTTAGATAATATCGACGTTAAGTATGCCAAAGAGCGCGACATCACCGTGTTCAACACACCATTAGGCAATAGCATTTCCACGGCTGAGTTTAGCTTTGCGCTCATGATTTCTTTGGCTCGAAAAATTCCCTTCGCGCAAAATCATTTGAAGCAGGGGCTTTGGCAAAGAAGCCAGTGGTCGGGTTTTGAGTTGCATAAAAAAGTTTTAGGCATTTTTGGATTTGGCAACGTGGGGCGCGAATTGGCGAAGCGCGCCAAGGCGTTTGGGATGCGGGTATTGACTCATGATCCGCTCGTAGATGCCTCGGTGTGCGCGGAATATGGCGCTGAGAAAATGAGCATGGATGACATGCTGAAAGAAGCGCATTTCATTTCATTAAATTGCGTTCTGAATGACAGCACGAAGCACATGATTTCGGCACCTGCCATCCAAAAAATGCGCCCTGGCGTCGCCATCATCAACACGGCGCGCGGCGAACTCATTGATTCTCCTGCCCTCATCGACGCACTCAATAATAATCATGTTTCTTATGCCGCCATCGACGTTTTTTCTAAAGAGCCGCCGCACAAAGATGACCCGCTTCTTACGCATGACAAAATTTTGGTTACGCCCCACCTGGGAGCGTCCACCACTGAGGCGCAAAACCGCGTCGGTACGGAGCTCGCCGAGAAAACCATCGCTTTTTTTAACGGACGAGTTTGATCAATAAACAAAAAACCATCGAAATCGTGGCGGTAAGCGGCATGGTGATGAGCCAGGAGCGAAAAATCTTCTTGATCACGTCGAGATCGAGGCCCCCGATGCCTCGCGCCATACCCACGCCCACCACTGAACCCACCAACACGTGAGTAGTGGAGAGGGGAATTCCCAAAATAGAGCCCACCAAAATGGTGAGTGCCGCACCAAACTCGGCCGCAAAACCGCGGGATGGCGTGATTTCCGTAATGCTCTTACCGACAGTCTCAATAACCTTGCGACCAAAAACTGCGAGGCCCACCACGATGCCTATGCCGCCAAGCATGAGCAGCCACAGAGGTATTTTGCCTGCTTCAACATCAGTGGAAAGCGCCGAAATCACCGCGGCTGCAGGGCCAATGGCGTTTGCCACGTCGTTACTGCCGTGGGCAAAAGCAAGAAAACAAGCCGTAACAAATTGCATGCGGGCAAATATTCGCTCGTTTTCTATGAGCTTTTCTTCACGGTTTAAGAGGTCGCCTTTACGGTTTGCTACATAGCGGAAAAAATAGGCCCCCACCCCTGCTCCTAAAAGCAGCGCGGCCAAAACTCCGAGAATTGCCGAATAATCGGGCGTTATTCTCACAAAAATTTTGCCCAAGAAAGCCGATGCTAAAATGGTGACCACGGAACCGATCATGAACGGGACAAATTTATGGCTTTGTTTAAGAGGATCCTCGGTATCAATGATTTTTTTTAGGATAAAACGCAAAACTGTATAAGCTATCACGCCACCCATAAGCGGGGAAAATAGCCATGAAAAGAATATGGTGACCAGCTGGTTAAAGTTAATATCATAAAGCCCGCCCTGCAGAATCGCGAACCCCACCACCGCACCCACAATGGAATGAGTGGTAGATACGGGCAGGCCACGCATGGTGGCAAACTGAAGCCACAGCGCCGTCGCCAAAATCGCCGCCGTCATGCCGTAGGCAAAACCGTGGGGATCTTCGAGAAGCGTGGATGAATGAACAAAGCCATTGCTGATGGTGCGGGTCACTTCATCGCCGATGATAAAGGCGCCCAAAAACTCGCAAATGGCCGCGATAATAATGGCTCGTTTAATAGTTAGTGCACGGCTTCCCACAGCGGTGCCCATGGTGTTTGCGACATCATTGGCACCAATGTTAAATGCCAAATACATCCCGGCGATAACAGTCATACAAATGAGAATAGAATTGGCGTCGAAAATCATGGTCATGGGCATTAATCCAAAAGATTTAGCGAGACTATTAGGTTTATTTTTTTACCGATAACATCAATCTGATATGGCTCATCATGCGCTCGGAGCAATTAGAAAGTGCCGATACCTTGTCAAAAATTTTGACCCACATGATCAATGCCGCTGGCTTAAGCTCGTCCTCGTGTTCAAAAAATTGCTTGCCGAGCTGGTCTTGGGCCTTATCTGCCAGATGCTCCAGCCGATCGATGTGATTAATGCGCTTGATGACCTCCTCGGCGTCTGGCCCGGAAAAGCCCGCTTCCAAAAGCCTGTCGAGGGCAAAAATAACCTTGGCGGATTCATTCACCACTTCAATAGTACCGTCAAGGAAAGTATTAAAGAGCGGCTTAAGGCTATCGGGCAAGGTCATCCACCGCATGGTGAGCAACACGCCCAAATCTTCGGCTGCATCCGCAATGTCGTCCATGCTGGATAACACATGCAATAAATCTCGACGCTCGATGGGTAAAAAAATGCTGTGGGATACCTGTTCGCGCAGTTCTTGCTTGATGTGATCGGCTTCATGCTCAAGCTGGCTTATCTCTTTGGCAAGACGCGTTACTTCCTCAACGTTTTCCGCAAAAAGCGCATCAAAAATGGCGCGAGTTTTTTTTACGCACTTTTCGGTTTTCTCCATGTGCGACTTAAGCGAGGAAAAGGGATTTTTGCTCAAAATTTGCCAAAACATTTTCTAATAGCCCACTACAAATGAAACAATGGCGATAAACACGAACACCCCAAAACCCACTAAAACCACCACCGGGTCGACTTTGGTCATAGTCAGTAAATCGCCGGCCGCCTTTTTTTCCTGGTCATTCGCTTGGGAGCTTAAAAACTTATGTAAAATTTGGCGCGCACCGAAAAAATTGCCTAACTCCACAAAAGATTTTGCCAAAGTGAGTTCGGGATGACTTGCCAAAGCGCCGTTATGTACTTTTTTTTCTTTCGCCATAAAAACCTCTAAGTTGTGGGCTTCTAGCACCGCGGATAGGTAATGCAATATTAGAATGGATTTGTGAAAGAATCATGCTTCTCGAAAAATAACCGTGCGCAGATTATCGGCAAACGATAAGTCGGTGGTTGAATGGGTGAGCACCCGTTCGAGCGGCAAACCCAGTAGCGCCGCTAGTTTTTTGACTACCGGTTTTCGGTGCGCAAGCGGCAATTTGTCGCATTTGGTCAGGACCACATAACATTTGCTGCCATGGTCTTTTGCCCGCTTTAGAATAGTCATTTCGCGCTCGTCCGGAACGCGGCGAATATCGAGCAATAAAAAAATCAGCGAAAGAGACAGGCGTTTTTCCAAAAACGAATCCACCAGCTTATCAATCTCGGCTGCTTCTTCTTTGGACATTTTGGCGAACCCAAAGCCGGGCAAATCCACGAATGTTATTAGCCGTTTTTGCTCATCGAGCTCAAGTTGAACATCATATACCACTGCATGCCGCGTGCGTCCGGGGGTTTTTGACGTGCGTGCCAAACTTTTCTTTTGGCAAAGCGCATTTATCAAAGACGATTTACCCGAATTTGACCGCCCCAAAAACGCAATTTCCACATCGTGGGCCTTCATTAGGCTCGTTTTGGGAACCGAATATAAAAAATGACTGTGGGATGCGACCGCGTGCATGATGTTAACCGTTGCCATAGGTATGAAGGCCATCGGCAAAAAGCCCCAAATTGACCCCCAAGAAACCTAAAATAATTACAAAAAATCCCATTACGCCAATGAGCGAAGTAACGGGCCCAGACAATCCATTAGTTCGTCTGGTATGCAAATAAATGGCGTAATTGATCCAAATAAGCAAGGCACCGGTTTCCTTGGGGTCCCAAGCCCAATACCGGCCCCAGGCGTAATGGGCCCACAAAGCGCCCGTGACCAAAACGATAGACATCAGGAAAAACGACAAAGATATGCATTTGGTAGCGGTTTCTTCCAATGCTGCAACTTCCGGCAACTTATTGGCTGAGCCGGGGTTTCGTAAAACCATAAACAATAAGAGCTCCGCAATGACTACCAAAGCTAATAAAGTTAGGCTCCATGCGCATGAGCGTAGCGACAAAAAATAGGGGCCGCTGGGCGCTATGTGATGCGCCAATAATTGATCCGGACTAATAACTGTATTATTGACACCATGGAAAACCACCAGTGCTAAGAGCGAAAACGATGCGATCAAGGATAGACCAAAAGTAAAGCTGAGCGCCCTTTTGGAAACGTTTTCGGGCCTTTTTAGAAGCAAACTTATGCCAAACACTAGGTGAAGCGCGGTCGTCGCGATATACCACGGTCCCGCCCACGGCATCGCTACCAAAATGCTCTTGCCGTTATCTTTAGCCATATCGAGCGCATTCACCATGGATGCGCCTGCAAAGGCCATGAGTTTGACTAAAAATTCCCCATGCATTATGAGTCGCGGGCCGCCGCCCAAACAAAAAAGTAAAATACCGAGGAAAACCAGCGACCAACCGAATAAGCGGGACCGCGGCACACGAATGTCATCTTTAATAAGTGCCACCAAACATATGACGGCTGCGATGGAGCCAGCCGCATAGGCAACCGACGCCGAAATCACGTGGATCATGATCCACCAGCTTTTAAGCGCGGGCACGAGCGGTTTGATCGAGGCGTCCGTCAGCGAGGCCACCCCTAGAGCCATCAGCGCAAGTATTAGCCCGGCTTGGCGAATCCAGGATATTTGCCATTTTAACTCTACAACCAGGGTAACTAAAATGAGTCCCCAGCTCATATAAACCATGATTTCATACAGATTCGACCACGGCGGATGTTGCGTAAACACCACAAACCACGAGATCCCGCTTAAGGTGGTTCCCAAGGCTTTTTCCATGGCGAGCACTTCAAGCTGACCCGCTTCGATCCAGCGCGCAACCATTCCCCCGGTTTGCAGCAAAAAACCGAAAGCCACCAAGAGAAGGCCGGCTCGCAAAAAGAAATCTTTACTCTTAACGACGTGAACCGCAAAAACAGCCAAACCGAGGACGTAACCCATGGTGGAATAATTATATAAAGCTGCACTAGACATGGTTACTTACCTTATAGGGTTTAATTTGTTCAACGCGCCGTAAAAAATCGGCCTTTACGACGCTTGGATTTCGGTAGCCCTGGGCTGCAAAAAAGACTTCTAAGCCTGCCTCCTGGTTAACGATGCGGGCAAAATAGCGCACAGGAGTCACAAAAAAACATAGATAAACGCCAATGACTAAGATCACAAAGCCCAAAAATATGAGGCTCACACCCGGCACCAAACCAATGCTTAGGCCTGTGGCAAATCGTTGATCGGTTCCTAAAAATACCAAGGAAAAAGGCTGTTGGCGGATGGCTTCATCAAAAGTGGGATATTTGCGAAAAAGATGAAAATAGGTGTCCGCCTGGTTCTTTACTTTGAGCCTCATCCTCACCGCTTCGCCAATACCAGCAAAATCGCCAAACAGACGTTCGGGCATCAATTCGTCACCGTTTGGCAAAATGAATGATTCATTCAACTTGAGCTTTTTTTGCGTATCGAAGCCGCCTGGCCCTTTGATTCCGAGCGTAATCATCTTCTCGGAAACCACCGGCTGGAAGCTTGCCTGATAAAACGTGTAGCCATTATAAGTCAGCGGATCGTTCACCCGAATGGTTTTATGAATTTTGTCGGGCCCATCGATAAATAAATCAGATTCATATTCCATGGGCGTGTTGTCGACAAAAGTGAGCAAACGAAAATCATTTAGACCGATATAGAAGCCCAAATCGTGCGTATAGGTTACGCCCCCCGCACCTTTTGCTTCAATAAACCTGGTCTTAGCGCCTTCTTCGATGGTCACATGCCCGTCTACCCCATTTTGGGTGGCAAAAATCGACGAATACATGACGATAAGGAGCGCAATATGCACGATATAAACGCCAAACCGCGCTAAGCGATATTTTTCTAAGAAATAGAACCCAAAAGCCTTGGGGAGCGCAAGTTTTTGATGAGATATGCGAAAAAATTGATCCATCGCATTTTGGGCGTGAGTCATATCTTTGGCTAAAAAAGAATGGCTAAGGGTTAATCCCAAAGCTCGCCGAGGCGTCAAATAGGGTCGAGGTCGTACGGCATCGAAGAAAATTCGAGGCAAGCGTTCAATGGAACAAGCGATAAGATTGGCGCTTAAAAATAAAATGGCTAAAGAAAACCACCAGGAATGGAAAGCATCATATACCTCAAAAAAGGCCCAGACGCCGTTAAAGCGGTTAGAAGTCGAGAAGAATTCGTCATAGGTTAACGTCTGGTCAAAATACATGCCGAGCGTTGCGCCAATGGCAATCGTTAATAAAAGCGCAAAAGTAAGGTGCAACGAAATGAAAAAGCGCCATATTCTATCTATGTACGCATGCCTCGCCATTTGCTTCCCAATAAAAATTGTCAATGCCGACATATGACACTTCGTGGGACTTGACGAGGCCCGGCCATCATAAAACGGTACCCGAGGTTGCATAAAGGCCATGGGCGATATAGGTCGCATCTGCTAGCTATTTTTGGGAGAGGCCTATGAAGGTAATCGGTTTAACCGGAAGCATTGCCAGTGGCAAAAGCACGGTGGCTGCCATGCTGCGTGATGCCAACATCCCGGTAATCGATGCCGACGAGCTCGCGCGTGAAGCCGTCTCATTAAATACACCGGCGCTCAAAGAAATTACCCATCTTTTTGGTCAAGCTACCCTCAATGCCGATGGTTCCCTAAATCGAAAGGCACTGGGGAGCCTGGTTTTTGACGATGATAAAAAGCGCAAGCAACTCGAAGCGATCGTTCATCCTGAGGTAAGACGCCTATTTTTTGATCAATTAGCCCAATTAGAGAAGCGTGGCGCAAATTTTGTAGTATATATGGCCCCTCTACTATTTGAGACCAATATATATAAATCTTTGGAAAAAAATGTCCTGGTTGTGGCCGATGAGCAAATCATGATTGAACGGGTGAACCGCCGCGATGGTCTCACTTTTGCTGAAACCGCTAAGCGCATTTCAGCACAAATGAGTAACTCCGAAAAAATAGCACTTGCCGACGCTGTAATAGTTAACAATGGCAGCATAGAAGAACTGGAAAAAAACCTGAAATTGGTGTGGCTCCAAATAACTGGAGCACCGCTTAAGGTAAATCACAATTAAGCATTAGATGATTTTTTTTATTGACTTTAGATAAACTATAAATGCCTGTCAAAAAAACGACATTGGGAATGGGGCTAAACGGCGATGCCATTCGTAAGGCACGGGAGACATTGAGTGATACAATACTTGCCTCATGATAACTTGCGCTGGCGCTTTAGTGACCTGAACAAAGCGCGGGTAATTTTGCGCCAACGCCGCACCAAAAGATCGCGGCGCATAGGTGCAGTAGCTCAGGATAGGGCTCTTAGCGCCCTCGAACTCGGTTTAGGAATTAAACAACGCGGCTACAATATTTTTGTGGTGGGAGCGCGTGGTACGGGGCGTACATCCACAGTAGAAACCTTGCTCGATGAGCGTGCGCAAAAAGAAGCTGCCCCCGACGATATCGTCCTGCTCTATAATTTTGACGATCGCGACCGGCCTCACGCTTTGTTTCTTCCGCCATCGTATGGGGTAAAGCTCAAAAAAAGCTTTGAGCAATTAATTGACCGCGTGCTTTATAACTTGGAAAAAGCATTTGAGGCCGACACCTACGTGATGGCCAAACAAGCCTTACAAGATGAATGCCGAAGCAAAACCGATGATGCTTTACAGGAAATTGAACACGAAGCCAAAAAAAGCTCCTTCGTGCTTTCTCACTCAGGCGTCGCGATTACTCTGACGCCCGCAGACAAAGAAGGGGTAGCTCTCACCGAAGAAGAGTTTGATAAACTGCCAGACAAGGAAAAGCATCGCCTAGAGCAGGCTGCAGAAAAGCTTGAAAGCAAACTCGAAGATTCCATGCGCAAAGTTAAAAACGCAGAAAAAGAAAGCGAAGAGGCTTTGGAGCAATTGGAACGTGAATCTGCAAGCCAAGCGATTTCTGGAATTTTTGAGTCCGCACGGGCTTCATGGAAAGCGCAAAAACGCATCGTTAGCCATCTTTCTGCCATGGAAGAGGACATTCTTAACCGCGTGCGCCGCTTCATTCACGACGATAAGGGCACACCTGCCGACAGCCAGGACCTCAATTCTCCACCGGCCCCCAAAAATCGGCTCAAAGAAGAAGAAGACGATATCGACATCGATGAGCAAATTTTTGTGCGCTACAAAGTTAACGTGCTCGTAACCCGCGCCAAAACCGCAGGCGCTCCCGTGGTGTTTGAAACCCACCCTACGGCGTCGAATATCATCGGTCGGATCGAACAGCGCGTGCGTGGGGGTGAAACCATCACCGATTTTACGCGCATTAGAGCGGGAGCACTTTACAAGGCTAACGGTGGCTATTTGATCTTAGAAGCTCAAGAGTTACTTCGTGACGCGGGCGCTTGGGAAGGTTTAAAAAGGGCGCTCAAAAATCGTGAAATCGAACTGGATGATCCGGGTGAACCGGGCCGCATGGTGTCGATTGCCTCGCTTAGGCCGGAGCCCCTGCCCCTCAATCTCAAAGTGGTATTGATAGGCTCTCCCGATATCTATTATGCTCTCGCCAAAAACGATCCGGATTTTCATTCGCTGTTTAAGGTGAAGGCGGACTTCGATTTAGAGATTGATCGGTCCGATGAAAATATCGCTCGCTACCTTACTTTTTTAAGCGACCTCACCCGAGAGGAAGAGCTCTTAAAACTAACCCCTGAAGGAGCTGGTCGCGTTTTAGAACATGCGGTGAGAATTGCCGGCAACAAGAAAAAACTCACGAGCCGCTTGGGCGAACTTGCCGACCTTTTGCGAGAGGCCAACTATTGGGCGAAAAAAGACAAAGAAAAAACCATCGAGCCTGCCCACGTGCGCCAAGCGCTGCGTGCCCGCGCCGAACGCGAAGGGTTTGTGCAACAACAAATTTTGGATGAAATCACCTCGGGAAAAATCGTCATTGATCTGCAAGGCAAAGTGGTGGGCCAAGCCAATGGCCTCACAGTAGTTGAAGTTGGCAACTATGATTTCGGTATACCGTTGCGCATCACGTGCCAAACCGGTTGCGGCAAGGGCGAAATTATCGATATCGAGAGAGAGGCTGAACAAAGCGGGATTTTTCATTCCAAAGGCCGGCTAATCATCAAAGGATTGATGTCCAATTTATTTGGCCGCGTAATTCCCTTTGCCTTCCAGGCGACACTTTGTATGGAGCAAACCTATAGCGAAATCGACGGCGATTCAGCATCGATGGCGGAAGCCTGTACCCTATTATCGGCCTTAGCTGACGCGCCCATCGACCAACGCTTCGCCATGACGGGCGCCATTGATCAAATGGGCAATGTTCAAGCGGTGGGTGGCATCAACGAAAAAATCGAAGGGTTTTATCAGGTATGCCTTAAGAAAATGAGCTCAGGGGAACATGCGGTCATTATTCCGGCACAAAATGTCGACGAAATCATGCTCGACGAAGAAGTGATTGACGCCATTAAAGCTGGCAAGTTTAAAATCGTCGCGGTCGACACTGTCGCCGAAGCCATGGAACTTGTCACGGGCATAACTTTTGATGGCGGCCAAAAATCCATCAAAGCAAGATGTTTGGAAACCCTTAAACACTTCAACCAACTTCGAGATGTTTACGAAAGAAGCTGGCCTGAAGCGGCTCCAACTACACCCAGGCGGGCGGTGCAGGTTACGATGCCGTGAGTTGCATAAATTGGCTATACTTGGCCGGGTAACCCTCTCCCAACCAACGTTATTTCATAATCGAATCTATCGGTGGGAGAGGGGGAAAACATTGGATAATCCATTCTTACTGGTGGGAGGGCGGAAAACCTTGGATAATCCATTCTTACTCCCTCGCCCGCGAAAACATTTATTTTTTGTCGACGTTGCTTGCGGGAGAGGGTTGGCGTGAGGGCAACCAGCATTGATTTATAACCGGAGAGGCATGGGTCCCCTCATCGGTTCGTACATTCCTTGCCCGAAATTATGGCCTCATAAGCCTTCCCGGCGTTCATCCGACCGTTACCGGAGAGAAAATACTGGTTTTCTCCCATTGAGTCCGTGTTTTCCAATAAATAACAGGCAATTTCCCTCGCCGACTTTTCAGGGAATGCTTCTTTAAGCAATGCTAGGGTAGCGGTCACGATAGGCGCTGAAAAAGAAGTTCCACTTTCCTGACTGATGGTATCTTTGCCATAATCATAAGTATTTACGCCCTCTCCCCATGCGGTCAAATAGCGTGAAGGTGCGGCATCGCCGGCACGCGTGCTGAAATACGCGAACCTATTGGCATCTTTGTCGAGACCACCAACCAGAACAAAGGCATTACGAAACTTCGGATCGTTTTTCATATTGCGCCACAAATCCGTCTTCAAATATAAATTCTTATACAATCCTTCATCTTCTTCTTTTGGGCTTTTTAACTCTCCACGTCCGCTAGTAAGTACGTCAAAATTACCTGCTGCAGAGACCACAACGCCACCAGCCCTTGAGAAGTCTAGGAGCGCTTTTTTAGACTTCTCTCCAAGAGAATAAGCAAAGGAAGTATTGATAATCTGCACCCCTTTTGCCGTAAGTTCACGAATCGCTTTTTCCAATTCAATGTCTTCGTTAGCATCTATTTCAACCTTAAACACACCTTTTATTGATGGAGCGTCAATATCTTTTGATGATTGGATTAAACGAGCGTCCCCAAGGGCTTTGAGAACCTTTTCCATTGCATTGTGTTTGATGAGTGCGTCACTAACACTAATATAAGATAAAAATTGGACGAGCTCTTCGAGAGTATTAATTTTATCAAATACCTTCAAATAATCATCGCGTTTGAATTCCATTGAATTATATATATGTACCCTTATTTTCCTCATTACATTATTAAACAAATAATGACTGTCTTTGCTCGCGGACAAATCGGTTGTGCTAAACATGCGGGGATATTTTTTCGTATCCAAAACTTCCCCGCCCAATAATAGTAACTTGTCACCATATGAAGGGTATCTAAAGGTAAATTTTTCGCCCGCATTCGTACGCGTCGTTTTGCGAAAATCGTCCGACCAAAAAAGATAACCGTCTTGTGCTATGACTGAAATATCTGGCTTTCGACCAACCCAGCTATAATAGGACGACAAATAATAAATGGTTACATCGGGCGCGATACCCACCCTAATAGCGTCATTGTATGCCCTGATACCGCTAATTAGGCTTATAACCGCGGTTCCATGTTTGCCTGGAATTTCCTTGCTTACAAAATTTGCATCTTTTAGCCGGGGGTCAGCGCCCTCATTGCCAACATCATCAATCACACCGACTTTTACGCCCTTGCCCGTAAACCCGAGGTTATGCAAAAACTCAATGCCGTGAATCCGATATTGCGGCGGGTTATCTTGATTTTTATTAAATTTAGAAACTATTTTAACGGGTTTTTCTATTACAACCTTCTTCACAGGCTTTTTAATTATGATGTTTTTTTTGCCAGCACAAAGTAAAGAAAAACTGTTTTGAAATTTGGACCCGCATAATATTTTTTCCGTATCATATTTTTTGTTAGCACTGAGCGAAGTCACAAGCACTGATGGATTTTGATTACCCAGTGCTTTTTTGACCAGTTTTCCGCAGGAAGAGTTGGAAAACTCTTTTACATTTGTGCCACAAATCATTTCGGATAGAGCAGCCACATAGGGATTAAGGCAGGGATTTTTGAGGGACTTCAATCGTGAATTCTTAATGATCCAGCTGTTAGCGCCACAAATCTCGTTTGCAGTGTTGGCTGAGCGAATTTCCTTAAGAAAGTCCATGGCGAGATTAACCGACCACAGCGGGAAGCATAAAAGCACTAAAGAAAAACATTGAATTATCCGCATAATAAATACCTATAAATAACTTATATGCTTCATTAACAACTAATAATATCTATCGCATTAAATTCTAATTCTACGACGGCTATTTTTCACCATATTTATAGGTAACAAATAGGTATTTTGGGTAATTAGCACGGCAAGTCTAAGATTTAGGCAAAGACTCGAGGTTGGATAGCGCTATGGAAAGAATTTTTTTGTAAGAGCACGCCCCGCTAATAGGTTTGCATGCTCTTTTTTAAGCTTTCGCAAGCCAATAGACATCCCCAATTTTTGGAAAGCTTGCAAAATTTTGTTTCCTGTGACCTCCGTGGTCACTCCCCTATGAACCTCGGCGCTCGCTTTTCTTTAAATGCCGTGAACCCTTCCTTGCGGTCCCTAGTGGGCAAAATTTCTCGATACGCTGCAAGTTCCGCCTTCAGGCCCTGATCCGACCCAACCTGCGATGCTTGAATCGCTTTTTTGGCGGCCTTTACGGCGAGTGGCGCATTTTTTCCAATAGCAGCCATTACTTTTTTAGCCACTTCCATCGCATGTTCCTTCTCAGCGAGATAATCGATCAGACCGATGCGATGCGCCTCTTTAGCATCGATCCGCTTTGCCCCCAAAATCAAATCGAGAGCGCGTGAATAACCCACGATCCGAGGCAGGCGCTGCGTACCGCCCGCGCCTGGGAGGATTCCTAAGGAACATTCCGTAAGGCCAAACTGAGCACCCTCGTCGCCCACGCGAATGTCGCAGGCAAGGGCCAGCTCAAGGCCACCGCCAAATGCGTGGCCATTCATTGCGGCAATAGTCGGAATAGTGAGCTTGGCCACGCGATTGCACGTACTCTGAATGAGAGTAACAAAATCATAGGTATCTTCTTCGCTAAACCCAGATCGCTCTTTTAAATCGGCGCCAGCGCAAAATACGTCACTTTCACCACCGCTGAAAATTACGCCGCGACATTTTTTGTCGGCTTCGATCGTATCGAGCGTTGTGTTTAGAAGTTTAAGCGTGGCCAAAGAAATCGCATTCTTGGCTTCAGGACGATTGAGCGCGATCACATAAAATTGTTCGAAAGATTCGAGAAGCACAGGCTGCATCGTTACCTCGGCATTTTAAGATCTTGACCTATTCGATAGCACAAGTAGCTTCAAAACAAATTTACCCGTGGGTTAATCGATGAAAAAATATCTATTTTTAGCGTTGCTTGTGGCGAGCCCCCTTTTCGCTGTGGACAAAGAACTGTCCGAACATTTTGATATCCCGGTACGCGTTATTAATAAAAAATCTACCGAAAATTGGGACATATTCAAAAAAAGCTGCCAAGAAATGTATGGGAACATCTATATCCCGCACGGCGACAAATTATATTTTCGCACTGTGCATTCACGTCTTGATAATCATGTGAAGATGATCCAAGTGGAAAAAGCCGAAAAAATTAGTTACTGGATCGATTCTTCCAAAAACCTTCTCTTTCTTGTAGACGATAAAAATAAGACATTAAACATCATGCAGAACCAGGAGATGCTTCTGGAAGTACTCTCAAAAAACGAGCAGGAACAATTGCTCAACGCCCTTGGGCGACTTAAAGACCATACGGTATGGAAAACCTTCAAAAAGAACGCAGACAAATTGGACAAAAAAATGGATAAAATTATTAAAATAATAAACACCAATTTAAAAAACGACAAAAACTGAACGATTATTGAATTAATTTTTTTTAAGTTCCACGGCCTTTAGGAATCTATTGCTTTTCTTTTGCCACAGGATCATTTTTTCGATATTGACATCGAGTTTTTCTTCAGTTGCGTTTTTATAAGCATCATCTATTTCAATATGAATAAAGCCACAACGCTCACCATAACGACACGCACCAAAGTTAAAAAAGTGTTTACAAATTTTAGTTCGATATTTTTTGTGGACTTTCTTGTATTTTAATTCCTTAGAACCGTGGGCAAATTTACATCTATCACCATAGCGGCACGATCCAGCTTTTTGCCATTCTTTGCAAATTTCTGTTTTGTATAAAATTTTTTCCATTTCGATCTTATTATATTTTATGGCAGCAAAACTTTGTCCTGCAAAAGAAATAAGTAAGAAAAGCAGAATTCGACGCATATTTTCTCCTGAATATGAAAATGATTTATTTATTGCAATAAAATCTATTATAACGAATCATTCAGGAAATATGCGATTTTGCCAATATGGGCCCCAAAAATTTGGTCCTAAAAACCCCGGACTATCGCCAAACCTTCCTGGTTTCTTTGAGCAAGTGCAACGATCTCCTGCTCGAACATAACGACAGCGTAAGGAGGCGGGTTCTCAATTCTAATGACTCTTCGTTGCCCCAATTGAATGCCCTGTTTTTCGGTAAGCGTTACTTTAACCATTGCCATATCACCAACAGCGCTTTGACCTCTTAGAAGATTTTGTTCAACAATTTCGCGAGTTAGATCAGCAAATTTGACGGACTTCGCGATTGTTAAAGATCCAATACTCGTTCGTCGAATACTTGCTGCATGCCCGCCCACACCTACCGCGATGCCGATATCACGAGCCAAGGACCTAACATACGTCCCCTTAGAGCAATGCACATGCAAACTGAGAATGGAGTCTTTGAGGGAAAGAAAATCCAAACCGAAGATAGTTACCGCGCGCAATGGCATGGCAAATTCCTCGTCGTTGCGCGCTCGCGCGTAGGCCCGACGACCTGCGATCTTGATGGCCGAAAACTTAGGCGGCTCTTGGCTAATGTCGCCTAAAAACCTTTCTTTTATTTCTTTGAGGTCGACAAGGGAAACATGTGACGCATCGCAGCAGGCCAAAATTTCTCCCTCCGCATCGTCCGTCCTGGTGACTTCTCCCAATTTCACAGTGGCTTCGTAGCATTTTGACGACTGTGCCAGGTAGCCTGCAAGCTTAGTGTAACGCCCCAAACAGATCACCAACAACCCCGAGGCAAGGGGATCGAGGGTACCGGCATGGCCGATTTTCTTTTGCCCAGTGATCCTACGCAATTTGGCCACGACATCAAACGACGTGGGCCCTACCGGCTTATCGATTAAAATTACACCTTCCACATCAAACCCATAAAAAAGGCGTTTCACTAGGAAACGCCCGTTTTTTGTGAAAGTCGAGATTAAACAATCTCAACTTTTGCACCTTCTGCTTCGAGCTTAGCTTTGATAGCTTCAGCATCGGCTTTAGCGATTTTTTCTTTGATCATTTTGGGTGCACCATCAACGATGTCTTTGGCTTCTTTCAAACCCAAACCAGTGGCTTCACGAACCACTTTAATCACTTGGATTTTCTTGTCGCCTACTTCAACCAACTTCACATCGAATTCGGTTTTTTCTTCAGCAGGAGCAGCACCCGCGCCAGCGCCCGGTGCCATCATCATCATGCCACCACCGGAAGCGGCTTTAACGCCCCATTTTTCTTCGAGCTGTTTTACCAACTCTGCAGCTTCCAAAATGGAAAGCTTTGACAACTCTTCACCTAACTTAGCTAAATCTGCCATTTCATCCTCCAAAAAATTTTACTTATGCGTTTTTATCAACATGGGCTTTGATCACACCAACTACATGGGTAGCCGGCGCATTGATCTGAGCAAGCAACTTAGCTGCAGGAGCATTAAACAGCCCAAGCATTTGTGCCCGCAATTCATCCAAACTCGGAAGCTTAGACAATGCTTTGATACCGTCGACATCGATCCTTGCATCACTATTGAAGCCGGACTTGAGCGACAGTTTTTCAAATTCTTTTTCGTACTTAACCAAAATCTTGGCAGGTGTGACCGGGTTATCTTCACTCCACGCGATTGCGGTAGAGCCCACGAAGTCATCGTACAAAGTTTTGGCGCTGGTATCCGCAAAGGCAATACGCGCGAGCTTATTTTTAATAACCCGAAAGCCCACGTTTTCCTTGTGCAAGGACGCGCGAAGTTCCGACACTTGAGAGGCATTCAAACCCTCAATATTCGCCAAAACAATACACTCAGACTTACCGAGGACGTCTTTTAAAAACGAAATTTGTTCTTCTTTTAGTGCTTTATCCATCTCGAATCCTCAACGAAAAAAACTAAATTTAGCCAACGTAGCAGTCAAAGTTTTTAAGAAAGGAAGATGGGCGAAATAACCCAAAGTTCAATCTCGGCCGGTGCCCTAGGGCTTTAAGAGTCAAACTCACCTGCTTTCTTCGACTGTGCGCGGACGCGACCAACACCCTTTGGCACAGCTGTTAAGGCTTGGCAAGGGGCGTAAAAAAATAACCCCAAAAAGGGGTTATTTTTCCTTTCTGTCATCCCGTATGCCTTAAAGATGCCCGCAGGGCATCGGCGCATTAGTACGGGACCTCACCAAAGTGCCACTATTCTGAGGTCCTGGACTTCTTCGCCGATTGCCTTCGGCAATCTATTCGGCATCCAGGATGACAAAGAAATGCACGGGAGATGCGACAGCCTTAGCTACCCAAGCGTCGACATGGTACTACCCACATCCACTTTCACACCTGGTCCCATGGTAAAAGACACTACGATTTTCTTAACGTACTGCCCTTTTACACTGTGAGGACGAGCCTTGATCACAGCTTCCATCAAAGCACGAAGATTTGCTTCAAGCTTTTCTGCCGTAAAAGAAGCACGACCAAAGGGTGCATGGAGGTTACCGGTTTTATCCACCCGAAACTCCACTTTACCGCCCTTTGCATCTGCAACGGCTTGCGCGATGTCCATGGTTACAGTGCCGACTTTAGGGTTAGGCATAAGACCGCGGGGCCCTAAAACTTTACCCAATTTACCCACCACTGCCATCATGTCGGGCTGAGCGATCACGCGGTCGAAATCCAAAAAGCCGCCTTCCACTTTTTTCGCCAAATCTTCAGCACCCACGATGTCAGCGCCGGCAGCCAAAGCTTCTTCGGCTTTGGGGCCTTTCGCAAATACGGCCACGCGCATTTTCTTGCCGGTACCGTGTGGCAAAACTATTGCACCACGCACCATCTGATCTGCTTGACGGGGATCAATACCCAGATGCATTACCAAATCCGCCGACTCATCAAACTTAGCGCGTTTGGTTTCCTTAAGAACCGCACATGCTTTGTTAATGTCATAACGTTCATCTGGCTTCACTTTAGCCAATACTTTTTTATAAGATTTTCCTGCTTTTGCCATAATATTTCCCTTATCCTCGCCTTAAATTACGAAACGACTTCAATGCCCATGGAACGAGCGGTACCAGCAATAATTTTGGCGCCGGCTTTGTCGTCATAGCAGTTCAGGTCAGACATTTTGGTGCGCGCAATTTCTTCGAGTTGTGTTTGAGAAATTTTGCCCACTTTTTCTTTGCCCGGTGTTTTGGCGCCTGTTCCAGGTTTGCCATCAAACCGAAGGCCGATCGCTTTTTTAATCAAAGTAGAAGCAGGCGGCGTTTTCGTAACAAAGGAAAAAGATTTATCTTGGTAAGCGGTGATCACTACCGGGATCAACATGCCACCCTGATCTTGGGTGCGGGCGTTAAATTCTTTACAAAACGCCATGATGTTGAGTGAGTGTTGACCAAGCGCTGGACCAACTGGTGGCGCAGGGCTCGCTTTCCCTGCAGGAATCTGAAGCTTAATAAAAGCTGTAGCTTTTTTTGCCATTTTTTCACCTCTGTGGTGCAAACGCCTTACGGCTCCCACGCAAATTCTCAAAAAATTCCGGCAAAGAATTTTCTGAGGTTAATCACCCAATTTTTTCAACTTGGGTAAAATCAAGCTCAACAGGCGTTGAACGCCCAAAAATCGACACCAAAACTCGTAGTTTTTTCTTGTCGTTGTTAACTTCTTCAATGGTGCCCTGAAAATTAGCAAAGGGCCCTTCGGTAACCTTTACGTTTTCCCCTTCATTGAATTCCAGGGTAACAACTGTCGTCTTAATACCTTTCGCCAGCTGAAGCATCCGCTCGGCTTCCCGTGGACTGATTGGCAACGGCATCTTACTGCCCCCAACGAACCCGGAAACTTTAGCCGTACCACGAACTAATTGGCTGGTTTCATCATTCAATTCCATTTGCACGATCATATAGCCCGGCATGCATTTACGGCTTTGAATTTTCTTTACGTTATTCTTCACATGCTCCACAGTTTCAGTGGGCACTAAAATTTCACCAAATTTCTCAGAAAAACCATATTTTTCAATACGCTCTAATAAGGTCTGACGAGCCTTATTTTCCATGCCAGCATAGGTGTGCACCACGTACCATTTAAAATTAGGATTTTCCTCATTCAATGTACCTTCAGCGAGGTCATCTTGAGATTTTGGATCGTCATTCATTAAATTTGTCCTATGGCTAAACCTTCGGTTAGAACATTGCCATTGGAATCAACAAATGCAAGGGGCGGTTTACCAAATAAAAAGGTTATTGTTAGTCCACCAGGAAAATACTGTATCAAAAACACCCAAAATAATTGAGGCAATAAAAGATACAACAACCACCGTAAAAGTAGCGGTTTTAGTCTCTGCCCAGGCTGGAAATGCCACTTTATTGTACTCTATTACGCATTCTTCAACATAACGCCGGGATTTATTAAAGAACAAACCAAAAAATAACCCAAGCAATAAAGCTAAAGCTGCCGAAAGCAACGTGCTCAGCCTAAACGAATCTCCTAAAATCGCACTGTTATTGATTTGCAGCCAAGAAAAAATGTCGCGAAAGGCATAGTTGAGCGCCACTGCTACTAGCAGAGAGCTTGCTGCAAAAAACAAAAAAACCCAGGTGCCTTTTGCACGCATGACATCCTCCGAAGCAAAGCCTAACGAAATGGCAGGCCACGAGGGACTTGAACCCCCAACCCCCGGTTTTGGAGACCGGTGCTCTACCAATTGAGCTAGTGACCTACACCAAAAATATTATATTCCTATATAACGCAATTTTTAGCCGAAAACTATCAAAAAACCACAAATTGGAGCTGCCAACCAGGATTGAACTGGCGACCTCGTCCTTACCAAGGACGCGCTCTACCAACTGAGCTATAGCAGCAAAAATGGAGCGGGAGACGAGATTCGAACTCGCGACATTCAGCTTGGAAGGCTGAAGCTCTACCAACTGAGCTACTCCCGCTCAAAAACAATGGTGCAGGGAGAAGGATTCGAACCTTCGAAGGCTTGCGCCGGCAGATTTACAGTCTGCTCCCATTGGCCGCTCGGGCATCCCTGCATACCGTGTGGAGCTGGCGATGGGAATCGAACCCGCAACCCCCTGCTTACAAGGCAGGTGCTCTACCGTTGAGCTACGCCAGCCTGTGCTCCCACAAATATATTTTGCTGCACCACGCCTAAAATCTTTTATCTCATGTGTCAACCGTTAAATAGTATATTTTACTTCCGCCCCCCGCCAAATGCAATTTCGTCGCCACGCTTCGGGCCATAGGTAACCATGGTAATTGGGGCTTGGGAGCGCTGTTCTATGGCTTCAAATAGCTTTCGGTACGTAGTAGAAAAATCCGCAAATTGGGTGGGCGAGTTAGTGATCGGTTCGGCCTCCCCCAGCTCCTGATAGATAGGTGTAATGGTTTCACCGTTTTGAGTGAGTTCCATGGCGTCAGAAAATGATCCCACCGTGCCGTTCCTGCTGCGGTATCCCGTACATACCTGGATAGTTCCCATGCCGGCGAGAACGTCAATTTTAGTAACTGCGACGCTGGACGCACCATTGAGCCGCGACGCATAAGCCAAAGCCGGCAAATCCAACCAACCGCATCGGCGCGATCGCCCCGTGGTCGCGCCAAATTCATTACCACGCGTGCGAAATTTTAGTGCCTCTTCATCTGCCATCTCGGAAAAAAAGGGCCCTTCACCCACACGCGTGCAATATGCCTTGGTAACCAAAACAACGTCATCGATCATCGTCGGACCAATGCCTGATCCTGTGGCAGCATGCGATGCGACGCAATTGGAAGAAGTGACGTAGGGATAAGATCCATGATCAACATCCAAAAGGGTACCCTGCGCCCCTTCAAATAGAGCTGTTTTTCCGGCAGTAAGCCCTTCATGGATCGCTTCGCCAACGTCACATAGAAATGGCTTTAATTGGTCGCCATAACGTGACCACTGATTCGCCAAATTTTCCGCTGAAAGCTCAAATTTTTGAAGTCCTCGCCTCCCGGCGATCAACGCGATCTTTTCCTTAAGGATTTTTAGAGAGACGAGTTCCTGTGCGAGGATCCCCATTCGCGCTATTTTATCCTCGTAACACGGACCGATCCCTCGTTTAGTGGTGCCAATAGTGCGCCCAAGGGAACTTTCCTGCCACGCATCGATCTCTTTATGCATCGGCAAAATAATGTGGGCATTTCGCGATATGCGAAGATTTTTTGGCGACACCTCGATTCCATAACTTTTCAGGAGCAAAATTTCGGCAAACAAAACTTCGGGATCGATCACGACACCATTACCAATAAAACAAACTTTGTTCTCGCGCATGATCCCGCAGGGAATGAGATGCAAAACAATGGAAGATTCATCGATATGCAAGGAATGGCCAGCATTATTGCCACCCTGAAAGCGCACGATCATGTCTTTTGACTCGGCCAGCACGTCCACCACGCGGCCCTTGCCTTCATCTCCCCACTGGCCGCCAACAACTACTTGGGCGCTACCCTTTATTTTTTTTTCCACGCCATACTCCTAAAAAACGTGCGCAAGCTTGGTGGATTTGCCGTTTTCTACGCGAACTTTTCGCAGCGCATTTTTGCCAAGCTCGGGATTTTTCAAATGCACAATATAATCTCCAGCAGGAAGCTCCAGGGCCTTCATAGGAGTAGCGCCAAGAAATTCGCCCCCCAAATAGACATTGGCCCAGGGTTTGATTGATAACACAAGCTTGCCAGTTTTTTTATTGGTTTCATCGATAGAGTCGGGCGCTTTTTTATCGTTAGATTTAAAAAATCGAGCCGGCGGATTTTTTCTAAACCGCACTGGATCCACGGATCTCTCCTGAATGATCGGTAGAATAAAAAATATGAGCGTTATCGGCAAAACCGTGATCATGCCGAGAAAGAGAAAGCTGCGCAAGAAAGCGTTTATGGATGAACGCTTCCTAGGTTGCCGAATATGCTCCCCCATGATCGCTTTCAGCAGCTCATCGCCACCCCCTAGATCCGGCTGGCTTTTTAAACGCCTAATTTCGCTCAGATACTCTGAGGCATTAAAAAAGCGCCTCGACGGATCCTCTTCAAGGCCTTTTTTAATAACGTTTCCAAGGCCCAACAAATTTTCTTGCCCAAGTTTTAAGAAGTCGGCTTCGGATATCGTTGGTGAACCAAAAAGGAGTTCTGCCAGAATCACTGATAAGGAATAAAGATCGCTTCGATGATCGATTTCCCCCCTGATATGTTCAGGCGCCATAAATCGAGCATTTCCTAGAAGAAATTCGCTAGATTTTGATTCCCAGCCTCGAGCGGATGCGGCACCAAAGTCTAAGATTTTTATCTCACCACAAGGCGAAACCATGACGTTAGAGAAGGAGATATCACCGTGAACGATATTGAGAGGTGCACCATGGTCATCTCGCAAACCATGTATATAGCGAAGCGTGTCCAATATGGGTTCAGCGATTGCCAAAACAATAGCCGCACGCTCCACCAAACTTCGCGACAAAATTGATGTTTTGATAATACTGAGGTCCTTACCAGGCACATGTTCGAGGACCAATAACATTTCGCCACGTTCTAAAACAATCTCATGAAGCTTGACGATGCCAGGATGGGACAATCGCAAAAGGAGATTTGCCTCAAGCTCAAATCGCTTGGCGACGTACTCTTGCTTAAGTTTTTCCGGAGCAAGACGTTTTATAGCAACGTGAGCTTGCCTTTCATCCATTGCCAAATAGACTTCTGCCATTCCTCCCATAGCAATGAAATTTTTCACGACGTATTTGTCGCCGACTATGTCACCGGGATGAAACATCAGACTTTGTTGCCCTATGAAATTGGCACGGATGTTCTATGAAAAGCCACACTTTCTTCCATGCCTTTAGCAAAGCTCGCCAACGAGAGTGTCGGGGTTTTTTTGGTTTTCCACTCTACGATCATGTTAGAAAAACTATCGAAATAGTGAACGGAATCATGGGGACCGGGACTGGCTTCCGGGTGAAATTGAACCGAAATAACTGCCATATCTTTTATATGAAAGCCTTCGATGCTTTGATCAGATGCGTTCACATCAAACTCTACGCCAGATATGGGCTGGTCGCAGGCCACGGCAAAACCGTGATTTTGCGCCGTCGTCAGAACTGATCCCGATGCAGTTCTCACCGCATGATTGCTACCGCGGTGTCCAAATTTGAGTTTATATGTGGATAACCCGAGCGCAAGCGAAAGGATTTGATGTCCGAGACATATGCCAAAGATAGGCATTTTACCAAGAAAACTTTTCACCGTTTTAATCGCGTATTTTTCCGAGCTTGGGTCTCCCGGACCATTGCTTAAAACCAAACCGTCTGGCTTCAGCTGCCAAATTTCATCAGCCGATGCCGAAGGCGGCACAAGCTTTACTTCGTGATGCATTGACGAGAGAAATCGCAAAATTTCGCGCTTGACTCCAAAATCCATGACCACCACCCGAAATGGCGATTTATTTTGAGTTGTGTTCGATTTTAATCTGGGTGCTTCCTGGACATTTACAACGCTTTCAGTGGCCACCTGATGCGAGAGGCGTTGCCCCCCCATTGTCGGCGCAGCTTTTGCTAAATGGAGTAGCTCATGGGGCGTGTACCGAGAATCCACACCCATGGTTCCCATCGGTGAACCGAAGTCCCTCACGTGACAGATGATGGCTCGGGTATCCACCCCAAAAATAACGGGCACATTTTCTTTCATTAACCAGTCCATCAAGGTCAACTGCGAGCGATAGTTGGCAGACCATTTTGACAAGTGACGCACCACAACGCCCTTTACCCTAATTTGGCCTGACTGCATGTCCGTCGAGCAGACGCCATAATTGCCAATATGGGGGTTGGAAAATACGATAATTTGGCCGAAATACGATGGGTCGCTCAGTACCTCGACATAACCAGTCATCGCTGTGGCGAAAACAACCTCACCGGTAATTGCCTGCGAAAAATCTGAAAGTGTCTCGCCACGAAACATCCTTCCATCCGACAACATGAGCGAACAAAGCTTACCCACATCGATCCCCAGTGTTCATCAGCCACTCCATAACGCTAGCACGAACAAACACCCCATTTTTTACCTGAGTCAAGATAAGCGATCTTTTATCAAGCATAGCCATTTCATCGATTTCGACGCCAATATTTGCTGGGCCAGGATGCAGAAGCAAACAATCCTCACCAAATTGATTCAGGACCTTTTTAGTAACACCAAATTTTTGGTAATATTCCCCGTCGCACATTGGCAACGAACCGAAAATCCGCTCTTTTTGGGTTCTCAGCGCCATAACCATATCCACCCCTTCCTCGACACTTTCAAAACATTTATAGCAATTCTCACGCGGTACTCCCGTCGGTAAGAATGGCAGCGGCGCAATATAAATGACTCTTGCTTTGAGCCGTTCTGCAAGTTTTGCTGTCGACCTCGCGACCCGACTATGGACAACGTCCCCGACAATGGCCAATGTTCTCCCCCTCAGATCATCCGTATTAAAAGCTTCGAGCAGTGTAAAACAATCCAAGAGGGCTTGGGTTGGATGCTCACGGGAGCTGTCGCCGGCATTGATCACAGGTATCTCAATCCCGGCCAAAAGCGCGTCATCCAAAACTTCATAGTGGCGCATCACCATCAAATCGGGTTCCATGGCCGCAAGGTTTAGCAAGGTATCACGAATGCTTTCGCCTTTTTTGAGTGACGAAAAACTTGCGTCAAAGTTAATCCAGCGAAATCCCAAACGTGAAGCCGCGCTTTCGAAACTCATGCGGGTGCGGGTGGAGGGCTCCAAAAATAGCCCAAAAATTACTCGATTCGGTTTTTCAGATTCTCTTGAAAACCTGGCTTTTTTGAGCTGTCGAGCGCGAAAAAAAAGGCGATTGATGTCGCCTTGGGAAAGATCGTCGATGGATAATAGGTGGTTCATAGATCACTCCAGCAGGTAACCCAGAGGCTAAATGAACGTTTTTCGCAAGCGAGAGAGGGATGATCAGAAAAAAATCGCTTCTAATTTAAATAGTTGAAATTTAAGTCAATCAAATAATCGTCGACATATTTAGAAAATTGAGCTTCTATGGGTAGCCTAATCCTGTGGAATTTCATGCCGTCCCGTGACGAGGAAAAAATGAGATACGTGCCATCGTCCGTGATTCCAAATGAATCCCATGCCCCATTTTTAACAAAAAGTTTTTCCAGTAGTTTTTGATTCTTGAGGTCCCATATTTCGATTACATCATCGTCATCTGATCCTAAAACAGCAATCCCCTTGGGACTTATAGCCAACGCGGTAATCCTACCCTCGATGTCACCACTAGGCTGATCAATGGTCATTAATAATTTTTGTTCTTGGACACCCCATATTTTTATGGTGTCCCCTTCATTTCTATTATTCGAACTTTTTTGGGAGGTCGAAATTGCAAATTCCCCATTTATTGCTATCTTGCAGACTTTACTCGAATGGCCGCCATTCGATTTATCAAACTGAAACACCTTCCTATTTTTTAAATCCAAAATTACGAAAGTTTTTCCAAAAGCGCATACCGCATATTTCCCATCTCCACTCAATTCCATTGATAAGATGCGTTCCTCATTTTTGCTCAACCTCGTAAAAGCTCGCTTTAATTCTGGTTTGGTTAAATCGATAATTACAAGATTGCCCTTACTCGTACCGATGAGAGCAATATTAGCATCATAATTTATGGCCATAGATTCAGCAACTTCACTTTTATCCTTCGGATTTATTTTTTGGATATGGAAAATTTCCTCACGATTAGTAATGTCTAAACCTTTTAATGATCCATCAGAGCTTCCGGTTAAAGCCTTTTTTCCATTCCCACTAACCCTAATGACTTTAATATTTTGATGCCACTCATTAATGGAAAAAACTGAATTCTTTCCTCCTATATCTTCCAGTATTTCTATGGAGCCATCTGAGCCATCTAAACTAACTATCCCTATTTGGCCTTCCTCATCGAAATCAAAAGATCTAATGTGTTCGGGAAAGTTAATTTCTTTAATTGGTTTTCGATTTGGCAAGTTCCACAAAACAATCTCATCGTCACCCTTAGAAACGGCGGTTTCGCCATTTGCAAAAATTCTTACGGTTTGGCCCGAATAGGCTTTGGATATTAATCCTTTGGTTTCTATTTGGTTCCTTTCAAAACCATACGATTGCGTAGACCAAACAAAGGCAAAGATTATAGCTGCTGAAAAAATACTTTTATTATGCATATAATATCCTTAAAATAGGGCCATGTTATAGCACGATATAGATCTGTAAATAGGCACTTAGAGCACGGCTATCGAGCTGCTCATTTATGGAAGAAGATCACAGATGTATTGATCAATATTGTTTGATATACTAACGAATACCCTCCTTCATAAAGTTTGAGCAAATGAATAAATTATTTAAATTGAAGCTCGTTTTCGCATTATTTTTTGCGACATATGGCCAGGCGAAATACCAGCCAAGAGAAAAAGAAGAAAAAACGCCATTTGACTACCTAAAATTATATACAAACGCCAAAATAACCTTGAACACGGAATTAACGGAATTCAATGATGCACTTGACATGTTTTATTTTGCCGCCACGAACTATACAGAAGGAGACGAGCTGACCAATTATCTAACGGATGGCAAAATCCCAAATAAGCATAATTTAGATAACAACCAGCTTTTGGAATTAAATAAGTATTATCAATACGTCAAAGCGATGCCGTCGTTAATGATCAGTTTTCTGCTAAAAAATTTTGGGGCAAAGGACAAGGAAAAAATTGACGAATTACAGGCCAAGATACCTCGAGATGAGAATTGGTATCGCCGTGGCGACGCATTCGATCCCGAAGTTAGTGAAGTAGGAAAAATCGTCATCCCTGCCATGACCACATGGGTCAAAAAGTTGGACAGTTGGCTTAACGACGGCGACATCTTGATCGTTCCTGGCAATACGGGCCAATATGTGACCGAGGCTTTCAAAGCCTATTCGGCAAAAAAGGTTGCGGTGGTTCCCATCGCCATCTCAGGCGCGCCAGGGGTTTCGCGTTTGGCGGAAGGCTCGTCCTTTGAATGGGCGCGCAACATTCTCACGCCGACCGGCCAAAAAAATTATCAAAGTTATATTAAGGACTTACTTAAAGATAAGCTTAAAAAGTTAGGCGATAATAACATAATATATATTATCGATATCGTCAGTGGGGGCTACGGGATAAGTTTTCTCATCAAATGTCTAGAAGAATTGGGATTTGGAAATGACACAGCGGATACGCGTGTCATCAATATCGATAAAACCTACACATCTAACGATAATAAGACCATGGCTATTCACCGATTGCAGATAGATTATCAAGATCTCTCCAATGTTAAACAGCTTGAGAATTATAAGATCACCGACAGGCAGCTCGCATCGAAATTCGACACCATCGCCGCCAAATATCGGCTCATGCCAGATTTTCCTGCCTATATGTGGGACAACTGGAAGGCGAACGATCCCTCCAAATTTGAACCCGCAACCGAAGCCTTAAAATTTAAAAATGATATCGTGGATTATTTTTCCAATCTTAAAAAAGAGTAGCGACGCTTTAGCGTTTTATCACTCTAATTAATTGGAAACCGTCGGCATAGCTTAGCCACTTCAGCTTTTAATGCCTCCGAATTACCTGCGCCCAAAATAACATCGGCTATAATATTTCCCAAAGCAGCCATTTCGGCTTCAGCCATGCCTCTCGTCGTGATGGAGGGCGTGCCTAAGCGAACGCCGCTGGTAACGGTAGGGGGGCGCTCGTCAAAGGGAATTTTATTTTTGTTTGCCACAATCCCTATGCCCGACAATTTGTCTTCTGCTTCCTTGCCCGTGATCTTATTTTGGCTCAAATCGATAAGGATCAAATGATTATCCGTACCACCGCTAACCAACTTTAACCCACGACCAACAAGGGTTTGCCCCAATGCCTTCGCATTGCTGACAACTTGCTTTTGATATTCTCTAAACTCAGGTTTTAATGCCAACCCAAAACAGACAGCTTTACCGGCGATCTCATGCATGAGAGGACCGCCTTGCATTCCCGGAAACACCCAAGAATCCACACTTTTCTTAAACTCTTCCCGACACAAAATGAGGCCACCACGCGGCCCGCGCAAAGATTTGTGGGTTGTGGAGGTAACGATATCGGCGTAGGGAACGGGTGATGGATGAACACCGCCGGCGACTAAGCCCGCAATATGGGCCATATCCACCAACAAAAAGGCTCCCACGGATTTCGCAATTTTACTGAAGCGCTCAAAGTCGATGATTCGCGAATAGGCTGATGCGCCTGCAATAATAACTTTGGGATTTATCTCGCGGGCCATTTTTTCGACTTGATCATAATCGATCCTGCCGGTGTCGCGGCCTACGCCGTAGGAAAAAATGTTAAACCATTTTCCAGAAAAATTGACTTTAGAACCATGGGTCAGATGCCCGCCATGATCGAGATCCATGCTGAGGACATTTTCGCCGGGTTTAACGAGGGCAAAATAGGCCACCATATTAGCGGTGGAGCCAGAATGGGGCTGCACATTTACATGCTCGCATCCAAAGAGCTTTTTTGCTCGTTCGATGCTTAGACTTTCCAACTCGTCGTGAATTTCACAGCCGCCATAGTATCGTTTCCCCGGATAGCCCTCGGCGTATTTGTTGGTGAACTCGCTGCCGACCGCTTCCATGACCGCCCGAGACACGATGTTTTCACTTGCAATAAGCGACAGTGAATTTTCTTGTCGAGCGATTTCGCGTTTAAGTAAGGTCGCAACACTGGGGTCTTGGTCTAACAGCATGGGTCCTCCGCGAGAGCGTATCGATATTTTATTCAGGCTGAGCGGGTGCCGCCACCAAAATTCTCAAACAAGACGGGCACTGCTCGATCATTTCGCCCCTGAGCACACGAATGTAGAGCTCGGGTGGTACTTTGCGCTGACAGGCCTGGCAGATTTCCTGGCGCAGAATGGCGATACCAATTTGGCCCCGTTTGTCATGAATACGATGGTAGTTGGCTTGCAAAGGCTTAGGAAGTTGCTCGAGCAACTGATTTCTGCCCTCTTCCATCTCAGTCAAGGTCTTTTCTTCTTTATCCAGGGAGCCTTTTACCGAATCAAAAAGGGTGGCTGCACTGCGAACTTTTTCATCGTGATCGCCGGAAGTTTTTTTGAGTTTTTCTTCCGCGGCCTTGACCTCAGTCGCAAGCTCGCTCATCTCGGACTCAATGCCGGTTATGGTGCGTTTTTGGCTCGAAATCTCGCTAATCAGCGCGGTGTATTCTCGCTCGCCCTTGATTTTTTCCGCGCGGGACTCCCATTTTCTTAGGTTGGCTTTTTCGGTTTGCAGTTTTTCATCGAGAGCGCGACGCTTTTTGAGAGCTTCACTTTTCTTTTCTTCAAGACCTTCTATCAACAATTTAAGCTTTACGCTTGAATCCTTGGCTTCGTTTGAGCTGCTACCCAGCTTCACCAGTTCCACTTTCTTATTCAGAATTTCTAAATCTTTTTGACAAATTTCTAACAGGATTCGTAATTGCTGCTTGATTTCCATATCCGCTCGCCGGGGTTTTTCGCCATTTTCTTACGGCAAACATAACTGGTGGGCCCGGCTGGATTCGAACCAGCGCGCTGTCGGTTATGAGCCGAATGCTCTACCGCTGAGCTACAGGCCCGTCCTAGTTATCTAGCGCCAACTGTAGGGGATTTTTTGAATCATTCAAGTGAGCACTTACAAATAATTGGAAGGTTTCACCTAGGAGATTCGCGCCCCTTTTTCGTCATCCTGAATGCCGAATAGTTAGCCGTTAGGCTATCGGCGAAGAAGTCCAGGACCTCCAGAAGTGGCACTATGCTGAGGTCCCGTACTAATACGCCGATGCCCTAGGGGCATCTTTAAGGCATACAGGATGACAATAGAGTCGGGATGACGCTACAATTATTGGCTAGTAGGACGCCCTGGATCCATAAAGGCAAAGAGCTTTTTCGCACGAGATGGGTGGCGAAGTTTGCGCAGCGCCTTCGCCTCGATCTGGCGAATACGTTCCCGCGTTACTTCAAAGTCCTGCCCCACTTCTTCCAAAGTGTGGTCGGAACGTTCGCCAATACCAAACCGCATACGCAGAACTTTCTCTTCGCGAGGCGTAAGCGTCGCCAACACCTTACGGGTTTGCTCGCCTAGGTTCATCTGCATCACGGCGTTAGATGGGTTGGTAGCAGTCTTATCTTCGATAAAGTCGCCTAAGGACGAACCACCTTCCTCATCGTCGCCGATGGGAGTTTCAAGTGAAATCGGTTCTTTAGCTATTTTGAGAACTTTACGAACTTTATCTTCCGGAAGTTCCATCTTCTCCGCGATCTCTTCGGGCGTCGGTTCACGTCCGAGCTCCTGCACCAAATACCGACTGGTTCTGATGAGCTTGTTGATCGTTTCGATCATGTGCACCGGAATACGAATGGTCCGCGCTTGATCAGCAATTGCTCGCGTGATCGCTTGGCGAATCCACCAGGTGGCGTAGGTAGAAAATTTATAGCCCCGTTTATACTCAAATTTATCCACGGCCTTCATAAGGCCAATGTTGCCTTCCTGAATAAGATCCAAGAACTGAAGTCCGCGATTGGTGTATTTCTTGGCAATCGACACCACCAAGCGCAAGTTCGCTTCCACGAGCTGTTCCTTGCCGCGATTGGCTTTTCTTTCCCCTCGGGAAATATGCTTATGGGTCTCTCTTAAAGTCTCAACGTCGACTTGCGCTTCCTCTTCTACGCGTTTAACCCGATGCACGGCCATAACGATCGTACGATACCAGTCCTGCAAGACTTCAGGGCGCTGATGCCATTTTTTGGCGAGCGTCATGAGCTTTTCGCTTTGGTCGCGCGCAACACGCAATTCTTTCAGCAAAGCATGGCTTGGGCTTTTGGTGACTCGCTCAATATTGGCAAGCTCAAACTCGGCTTTATTAATACGACGGATCAATACTTTGATCCTCTGCACAATGCGGTCGATCTGGCGTTTATTGATTTTAAGATCACGAAGGCGTTCAACCACTTCACCTTGCAGCTCGAGCACACGCTCTTGGTGCTCTGCAACTTTGCCGGTAGCGTTGCTTTTTTTGGCATTTAAAAGTTTATCCGCCTGTTCTTGCAACCTTACGCGCAAACCGCCCAATTCGCTCACGATTCTGAGAGCACGTTCGGTTACTTTGGGCTCATCAAACTCAATGGTCTGACCGTCTTCGCCGGGTTCATTTTCTTTTACGATTTCTTTGACGCGAATTTTACCTTTTTTGAGCCGGTCGCCGAGCTCTAAAATTTCACTCAGACAAATCGTTGTCCCGAGCACCGCATCCAAAACTTCATTTTCGCCCTGTTCGATGCGTTTGGCGATGTCGACTTCGCCCTCGCGCGTAAGCAGGTTCACCGAGCCCATGCGGCTTAAATACAGCCGGACCGGATCGTTGCCCTTGGAAAACTCCGAAAACTCTGTTTCGTCTTCTTCCGTCTCTTCTTCAAAGGTTTCTTCAGATTCACGGCCAAGCATATCAGGCATGGAGCGGGAACCGTCGTCGATAACTTCGATGTCGGATTCAGCCAGCAAGGCAATGACGTTTTCGATTTCTTCGACACTATTCACTTCAGGCCCAAGACCGTCGTTAAGTTCGTCAAAGCTTATCGAGCCTTTCTCTTTGCCCTTCGCTAGAATTTTTTCCAAACCCTTTTTATCGATCGAGGCCTTTTTTGCCTCGGGCTTTTTGGTCGAAGCCTTGGATTTGCCATCTTTTGGCTTCACAGTCGCACTGGCCGTTTTTGTTTGCGGCTTTTTGCTCGTCGTTTCTAAACGAGCCTTAACTGTTTCACTTTTCGCCACTGTTTTACTATTGCTCGCTGTTTTTTTCATGTTTTTTAACACTCTAGCCTGCTTTGGTGCCACACCAACCGCACTCTTGGTTCACCTGCTCAATGCTTTTCACTTTCCTTAGTGAACATTGACGGCAAACCATTCAAGGCATTCGCCCAAAGTACATTCTTAGGGCTTAGACCAATGATTGCAATCGATTGCCTGGTTTTTCGCCTAGCTCATCATCATAGCCAATCCTCTTCATAAGGCAATGCCGCCACGTTCAAGGTTTTTTCTAGAGCAGGATTTTTGTCTATATTAACGGATGAAATCTCGGTTTTTTTAGCAATAACTACTGATTTTATTTGGCTTTTTGGTCTTTTTGATCGCGGGTTGCCAAGCTTGGCAACCAGGGCATCAAAAAGCGCCTCAGCATTGGTCGATTCATGAATTTGCCCTTGTTTATACAACGCCGTCAATTTTTGAGGCCAGCCGGCACCCAGAGCGTTAGCCATATCCGTTAAGTCGGGCAAACTAAACCCATCGCCAGAAATAAGGCTGCAAAGAGCCTTCGTGGGCTCACTCAGTTGTTTATGGAGCTCCGCCGGCAGGTTTGCCAAAAGGTTTGGATAATTAAGAACCAAGCTCAGTAAAAGCTCCTCGTGACGGCTGATGCTAACGACGGGAGGCAACTTCTTTAGCAATTTCGGGGTTTTGCGCTTTTTTTCAATCTCAGTCCACAAAACCGTAGGGTCTTCGCAAAAAGCTTTGGATAAATAGGCCGCGTATTGGCGGCGGACCAACGGACGCGAGATGGATTGAAAGATTGGCAAAATCCCATAGAGCTCGGTAATCCGTTGCCTAACATCCCCCACGGCCCGCCGCGCGCCGAGGTCAATAGCCGCAACGAAAGCGTCGTTTTTTTTGGCCACCGCTTCTTTAAGAGCCCCAAGCTTGCCCTTAGCAAGGTATTCACCCGGATCGTGCAACTCGAGGTGGATATGTCCTAAAAAGATATCTTCATCGAGAAACTCCGACAAAGACTGCTTGAGTGCCTTCAATCCCGCGAAGTCGTTGTCAAACGCAACATCGATTTTTTTGGTGAAACGCTTGATCATCTGCACATGTTTTTTGTTGATGGCAGTGCCACAAATGGCCATGGCCGGCAGTCCGATCGCCCAGAAAGCCAAGGCATCGAAATACCCTTCCACCAAAACGAGGGACTTACCGGCCAAAAGCGCATTCTTTGACTCAAAAAGCCCGTAAAAACTTTCGGATTTTTCGTAAACTTCATTGGTCTTGGTATTGATATATTTGGGGGATTGACCGTCGACGATTTGCCGCCCACCAAAAGCGATCACCTGACCACCCTGATCGAGGATGGGAAAGATCACCCGGTTTTTAAAAATACTGACGAGTTCGCCCGTCGGGCGGACCGCAAGAATACCCGCTGCGATGGCCTGATGACGACTCACTCCCGCCTTCTTAAAGCTTGCAATGAGGCCCTGCATATCTTCGGGCGCAAAACCTAAAGCAGCTTGTTTGATCATCTTTTCGCTTAAACCGCGATCGGTAAGAAGATACTTTAGTGCAACCTCGCCCGCTTTGGAAAAAAGCGACTCTTTAAAGTATTTTTGGGCGATGCGGTTGACTTGATGAATGGTGTGCTCTTTCGGGGCGACGACAGACCCTGAAGTTAGGCCACACTCGAGCGCAAGCTCACGTACGGCTTCACCAAAGGTGATGCTGCGAAGCCGCATTAAAAACTCAAAGACATCGCCCCCAGCATCACAGCCAAAACATTTAAAACGCCCGACGCCGTCACGCACATGAAATGACGGAGACTTTTCTTCGTGAAATGGGCACAAGCCAACAAGCCCTGCCCCACTTTTTCGCAATTTAACCGTGCGTCCGATCACTCGGCTAATGGGCAAGCGTTCTTTAACTTGGGAGCTTAGAGTCTCCTTGGTCACACTCACCCATCCAGCAAAGAAGCCACCATGGTTTGAATGCGTTTGCCATCCGCACGACCAGCCACTGCCTTAATAGCGAGCCCCATGGCTTTTCCTAAGTCCTTCTTTGAACTAATGTCATTTTCTACTAGTATTTTTTTAATGACTGAGCGTAATTCATCGTCGTTGAGCGCCTTTGGTAGATACTCATCAATGACCGATAATTCAAAAGTTTCTTTATCCACTAAATCCGCACGATTGGCTTGTTTATATGAATCAATTGATTCACGGCGTTGTTTGGCCATTTTTTGCAATACTTCAATGGCGGCATCGTCGCCCACCATTCGTTTGTCGCCGACCGACAGGTTGTCTTTAATGGCGCGGTTTTTTAGCTCGGTAATTATTAGGCTCAGCGTATCCTTACGTTTGTCTTTGTTCTTGAGAGCATTTTTCCAATCTTCCATCACGCGTTCTTGCAACATATTTTCTCCTTTAAACCTGCGTGCATCTTTCGATAGATGCCCCTAAGCCTTTAAGCTTTTGTTCGAGCTCCTGATATCCACGATCCAGATGGTAAATACGACGTATTTCTGAACGACCGGGCGCGGCCAACGCGGCAATCACTAGGCTCGCCGATGCTCGCAAATCCGTGGCCATCACAGGGGCTGCCACCAAATTTTTTTGGCCGATTACCCGAGCTCGGTTGTGTTTTAGCTCAATGTTGGCGCCCATTCTTCTAAGCTCCGGTACGTGCATCATGCGATTTTCAAATACTCGTTCATAAATCAACGATTCGCCATCGGCGAGCGTCATCGCCGCCATGAATTGGGCTTGCATATCCGTAGGAAATCCTGGATGGGCCGCGGTTTCGATGTCCGTTGCAAGCAATCGGCTTGGCGCTGTTACCACAATTTCATCGAAGATGGCATCTTCACGTCGGCTCGTAGAAAAATTCACACCGGCCTTAATAAAGCGGGCCATCACGTTCGATAAATCATCAGCCTTAACGTTTTTGAGCGTGAGCACACTCTTCGTAGCCGAAGCGATGGCCATAAACGTCCCCGCTTCCACACGGTCAGGATGAATGGTGTGGCGAAGACCTGACAACTTTTCAACGCCCCGAATCACCAACGAATTCGTACCGATGCCGTCGATAATGGCACCAGCACCCACCAGTGCTTGGCATAATTCAACAACTTCAGGCTCCAAAGCGACGCCTGAAAGGTGGGTAACGCCGCGGGCGAGCACCGCAGCCATGATCAGCTGCTCTGTTGCGCCTACCGAGGGCATCTCGAGTGCGAAATCACATCCGATAAAGCGATCTTGTTTTAACTTTGCATGAATATACCCATCTCGCACAGAAATGGCGGTGCCGAGGGCCTCTAGGCCCTTCAGATGGATATCCACCGGGCGAGATCCAATGGCACAGCCGCCGGGCAGCGAAACCACCGCTTCCTGCCTACGCGCAAGCAAGGGCGCTAGAGTCAGTACCGAAGCGCGCATTTTGCGTACCATATCGTAGTGGGCTAAAGCACTCGTGATATTTCGCGCGTCAAGAGCGATTTCATTCGACCTAGGCTCAAGATGAATCGCCACACCGAATGAACAAAGGAGCTCGCATAAAAAACGGGTATCGGTGAGATTAGGGACATTTTTTATGAACGATGTTTCGTCTGATAGGAGGGATGCAATAAGGATGGGTAGGCTTGAATTTTTACTGCCAGAAATTTCAACCTCACCCTGAAGTTCACGACCACCATTTACGACTAACATTTCCATAGACATTCCTAAACCTGCGCTTTTTTCTGAGCCACGACCACCCGATGATGGCCAGCCCAGTCTCGCAGTATTTCCATATTTACCCAGGGCTCACCAAAAATAGAAGCCACCTGGTCACCTTGGTCAAAACCGATTTCTAAAACCAGCCAACCCGAGTCACACAAAAACCGATCCGCTTCGCGTATTATTCGACGATAAAACGCTAAACCATTCTCCCCGCCATCGAGCGCAAGCATGGGTTCAAAACGTACATCGGGTGCAAGTTCTCGGATAATATCAGTTGCTATATAAGGTGGATTAGCGACCACAATATCGGCGGGCAAAAGATCCGAAAAAGGCGCAAATAAGTCCCCATGTAAGAATGATACGCGACTTTTTACCCCCAAATGGTGAGCATTTTTTTGAGCAATTGTCAGAGCACCCAAAGAAATGTCGCTCGCTGTTATGTCGACATTGGGCAAAGTCTTTGCCAGAGAAATGGCGATCGCCCCACTACCAGTGCATAGCTCAAAAATGCGCATGGGTTTATCGCCGGCCAATTGCAAAACTTTTTCCACCACACATTCGGTGTCAGGGCGTGGGATAAGACAGTTTTGGTCCACCCCAAATTCATGGCCAAAAAATTCTTTTTTACCAAAAATATAGGCCATTGGCTCAAAGCAAAGGCGCCGAGAAAGACTCGCGAAAAACTGGGATTGCTCTGCTTTGGTTAGCGGCCGATCGGGCAAAAGACACAGATCCAGGCGCGACACGGATAAGGCATGCGCCACCAAAAGATCGCTGTCGATTACGCAGGATTCAATGCCAACATTTTCGAGCAGATTTAGGGCGAGTTGCCGCGCACCGCGCACCGAAAGTTCCGGGATTGCTAACTCATTTAACAATCCATAAGAGTGCCCCAAGCGGTCGTCGACCGGCAAATAAGGAGAGTTGGTATATGTTTGGAATTGGTGCATCAGAACTCTTAATAATTTTCGCCATTGTCTTGGTATTATTTGGTGGAAAACGCCTTCCTCAAGTCGCTACGGGTCTCGGACAAGCCATTCGTAATTTTCGTGGTGCACTGAAAGGTGAAGACGAGGAAAAACAAACCTTGCTCGAAGAAAAAACCAAACATCACAATTAGTCCTCTTGGTCATTTTCTTTCTCGTCTTTACGCATAAAGCCACGTATAGAAAAGAAATAACTCAAACCTACAAGTAACAATGTCACGATGAACAGGAGCGGGTAAATCATCTCGCTCCTTGGCTTCTCATTCACCACAATCAATACCGCATTTTTGTCGATTGGCTTTTTGTAATAGGATCGAAAGAATTCATGAACTTTAGATAGCTCGCCATCCGGTCTAAATGGCATAAGACGCCCTTTTACAGAAACCTGTGTGAAGGGACTGAACTGTGAATGGAATAGGTTTTCGTCGTATTCAATATATATCTTAGAGCCAAGTAAATGGCGCACTTGATAACGACCAAATCGGAGCGATCCTGAGCGCAATCCTCTCAGCGTTGCCGCCTTGTTGCCCAATATGCCGGTCACGGCGACATAGGCATTTTCTGGAATTTGGTCGCGAGCGCTTTCAAACGATTTGGCGTCGCCGATTTCAATGAGTTCATCACTCGCAAACGTATGGTAGGTTAACTCATCCAAACGACCGTGCCAAAACCATGCCACCGCCGCTGTCATTAATAAGCTCAGCGAAAGTCTATACCAGGGGGACTTTGTCACTTTTTTTCCTTAGCAACGGAAGATTTGCTTAAAACGATCCTCAACGTCATTCATTGATATATTTTTAGCGATACTAATTTCAACCATCAATAGCGAACGAGCGATATCCAGTAACTTTCTTTCCCCAAAGCTGAGCTCCTTGTCACCTTTCAATAGGTACAAATCACGCAAGACCTTGGCAACTTCGAGCACTGAACCCGTTTTAATTTTTTCCATGTAGTCACGATGGCGACGATTCCACGTAGTACCATCCGTAACTTTTTCACGTTTTTTAAGAATTTCAAAAACCTTGTCGGCTTCACTTTCTACAACAATTCCGCGCATGCCAACTTGTTCTTCATTAGCAATTGGAACCATCAATTTCGTACCGCTGTCGAGTAGACGCAATACATAAAATGACTGTTCACAACCGCCAATATTTTTTGTCTCGATTTTGTCTACTTCTGCAACACCATGTGCAGGGTAAACCACCTTATCGCCGATGTTGAATGTCGTCATAACTTAACTCACTCGTCTTAGACTCATAAATGTATGCAAATCTTAAAAACTAAAAAGTCCCGATTTAGCAATTTCTCGGCCATACTCTGTCTGACTAAAAAAGTCTGAACCCAAAATTTTTCTCAATATGCTTGTCTATACTAGCACAATTTCCGTCGACTTACGAGTGGCGAATGAAATTTGGCCCGATCACATCGCAAAAATAAGAAAGGCGTATAACATCCCAGACTCCATGATCTTTTAGTCGCCTGGGATATTAACACCCTCTATTTGCTGTTATTTTTTATATAATTATTATCACTCATACCACCTCTTCAATACTCACTCAACACGATACGTTCAGGACATCCTTATACATACTGTTGCGCTGGACCCACATGGTAAACTCCCGACGCGCATGAAACAGTCGGGTTCGCACGGTGGCGTCGGGAATCTTCAGCATGGCGCTGATCTCAGGCGCCGACATCCCCTGCATGTCAGAGAGAATAAAAACAAGCTTCTTTTTTGGCGTCATGCGCGATAACAGCTTGTTTACCAACGCTTTTTTTTCGTTCAGGAAGGCTTCTTCCTCAGGTATTTTTTGCGGTTGCCCCCAAAGCAAGTTGGTCGCGTGTTCATAAATATCGGAATCGTCACTGCCCGAAAGGACAATTCGTCCGCTTTTTCTGTGAAAACTTAGACATGTGTGGATGGCAATCTTGGTAAGCCAGGTCGAAAACAAAGAGCGCCCCTCAAAGCGCGGCATGGAACGCCAACTTTCCATAAATACTTGCTGTACAGCATCATCGATGTCGTGTTTGCCATGCAACAAGCGCGAACAAAAAGCGAACACCTGATTGTAATAGCGATAATAAAGCGTAGAAAACGCCGACTCATCCCCTTTTAGTGCCCTACTAATAAGCTCTGATTCTTCGGCTTTCTTTTCTGCCTTGCTATCATGCAAATTGATGTTTGACATGTTCCCCCCCGAGACGTCAAAAGCGAATTCATTTCCCTCTCAATCGCATAACAATTGGTTTATAAACAAGACATTGACGAAATAATCATTGAATAAATGTGTTACCGGGCGAGGGAGTTTTATGGCGTGTTTTTTTTAAGAGATAGCAATTAGGGCGAGATTACGGCCGCACTTGCCGCTTTGAGCCCGATGGGAAAAATAATGCGAACTGTCTAAATCGGTATTTCCACCGACAAATTCTATATTTTTTACACCTGATTCTATAAGCTGGTTTTTCGCAATACCACGCAAATCAACTAGTGCGTAATTTTCATTACTTATTACAAAATTAATATAACTATTTAAAAAATATTCTTTTACATCGCCAGTGACACGAAAACCGGTTTGCGAAATGGCCGGCCCAATGGCGGCCACGATATTTTCGTTAGAAAGCTTGGCTATTTGGGAAAGGCACGCCTCTATTACCCGGGCCAACATGCCGCGCCAACCCGCGTGAATAGCGCCCACCACCGATCCAGATGCCGTGCTAAGCAAAATCGGAACACAATCGGCATAGGTAATCGCGAGAACTCGATTTGGTAGAGAGGTTATTAGGGCATCTGCATCACATGCTTCAACAGAGCCTGTATTTTCGTCGATCACGACAACGTTATTGCCATGAACCAAATTGGGTAAAAATAGCGCTTCGTTCCCAACTCCAAGGGATTGCTTCGCTAAAAAACGATTTTGCAAGACATGCGTTATGTCGTCGCCCACTTTGGTAGAACCGTTAAGAGAGGCGTAAATACCCGCCGATACGCCGCCCTGTCGGGTGAAAAAACCATGTTTAACGCCCGCAATTTGGAAAATATTGGTCGCACTCTCAAACTGCGCCGCCACAGTTAAGCCCCGATCAGCAATGGCAAAAGCTTCCGTTCTTCACTGAGGGCAGTCCTATCACCGGTGATCATATCGAGCGATTGCAGTTTAAGCCCGCGGGAAAAAAATAGAAATTGCACGGCCTTCACGACGACAATTAATGAGGACAACCATTTTCTGCGCCCCATATTTTCGACTGACGTAAGCTCAATGCTAATAGCGTTGCCTGACGCGTCACAGGAAATTTTCAGGAAACCAAACCCAGTTTTTTGGGACACTTCATAAATGCCGCCGACGATCTCCGATATAAGAAATAGCGCTGTTGTGTGGTGGGATGAATTGAGAAACGGCGCGCCTCTTTCTTCGTCGACCAAACTAAACAGCAACGTAAACTTTGTAGCGGCTACTACATCTTCGGCGGCACCCACAACCTCAGCCGCTATTTTATAGGGGTAAAAACTAAGATCCACTTGACCGTCAAAAACAAGGTTCGGGTGAACTACCGAATCTGTTATCTGGTGGTTTTCAAATGTTATCTTGTGAATCAAATCCATGTTTGGCGCCTTCATGTCTAGTCATGAAGATAATTGCCCGATATCAAGAACACAACCAGGTATTGGAGGTATCAGTGGACCACAGCGAACTTTTGGCCGTTAAGCGGTTTTTGACTCACAATTTTCGTCATTTTAATGCCGCCACGGTGATCGACGCAGCCCAAGGTTACGTTGACCAACTCAAGGCCAATAATTCCATGATGGTCACCCTGGCGGGCGCAATGAGCACTGCTGAGCTTGGCATTACTTTAGCCGAAATGATCCGCCAAAATAAAGTACACGCCATTTCATGCACGGCAGCCAATTTAGAAGAGGATATTTTTAATTTGGTCGCCCATGAACACTACGTACGCCTCAAAAACTGGCGGGCAATCACGGCAAAAGATGATGAACAACTACGGGAAAAGGGGCTCAACCGCGTCACCGACACCTGCATTCCTGAGGAAGAAGCCATAAGAAAACTCGCGGACCCCATGATCGCCATTTTGGAATCTTGTGAAGCAAAAGGCCAAAGATTATTTCCTTACGAATGGTTTTATAAACTTCTCGATTCGAAGGCCATGGAAAAATCCTATGAAACCGATCCAAAAAATTCGTGGGTCCTGGCTGCAAAAGAAAAAAATCTGCCTATTTTTACGCCGGGCTATGAGGATTCCACCTTGGGCAACATTTATGTGGCGAGCGTTATTAAAAAACAGCTAAAAAATATAAATGTCCTAAAAAGTGGTTTTGAGCAAATGGAAGCGCTCGTTTCTTGGTATCAAGAGAATACTCAAAAAAGCGAAGTAGGTTTTTTTCAAATTGGCGGTGGTATTGCCGGAGACTTCCCCATTTGCGTGGTTCCCCTGCTTGAACAAGATCTCGAGATTAACGCCAAAAAATGGAGTTATTTTTGCCAAATCGGCGATAGCACTACCTCGTATGGCTCCTACTCAGGCGCTTTCCCCAATGAAAAAATCTCCTGGGGCAAGCTTAAAAAAGATACCCCGGCGTTCATGATCGAATCCGATGCCACGATTGTGGCGCCATTGATTTTTGCTTATGTGTTGGCGTCAGATTGACATCTTTCCAGCACAGTGGGATCCGAAGCTTGGAATTCACGTGACTTGAAGTCGCGGCC